>ERZ835080.702-NODE-702-length-33705-cov-4.086181_pt1 | contig 33705 bp, 28 predicted proteins | sample MGYA00519688_ERZ835080 | MGnify/ENA primary metagenome ERZ835080 (study PRJEB31850, sample SAMEA3708770) | human gut metagenome | biome: human gut; feature: human-associated habitat; material: faeces | place: China | collected 2014 ... | reverse complement strand
TTCGAATTGTTCGACCGATTCCATAAACTTGATCGCACTCTCCGAATCAACCTCTTTAGGTATGATATGCCCACGGCATAACGTCGAAAAATTTGACTGCATGCGAGCTCGTTCCTTTGTCGTCTTGGTAAGAAACAGATAACAGGCATGATTCAGATATGGCCGCTCATTAAAGTGACGTTCATAACTGCGAGAAAGAAAACTCATCTCTCCATCCCCGGTTTGAGGCCGATACTTCTCACGAATGAACCAGTCCTGTTTCAACACTACACTGTACTGAGGAAGCACCCGCACTGCCTTGCACCATGCGGCATGAATCGCCTCATATTCCGCATGAGTGACCGTAAACAGTTCTGGCAACTCTACTCGAAATGCAATCGTGAGATCGGCATCCTTACTGATGATACATCCATTTTCGATCGCCAGAAGAGGAAACTTACTCTCAAGGGTCGATGCTTTCATTACATTACGCATGACGACGATCCTCCTTTCTGACGATTGACAAACAGATGATAAATACTTTTACGATTGATCAGATAACGGGGATGACGTCGTGATGCAGCCAGTTTCATCAGCCCATATTCGCCATAGCGAGCGTTCAGATGAAAAGTTCCCCATACCAATGCCGATGCGGATACAACCCCAAAAAGGATGCACACCCATTGACCGATTCCAATCATATACAGAATGACAAAGAGTACGAACACAGATAGCAAACCTCCGGCAAAAATGAAGAGGTATTGCGCCTTGAGTCCCTTAAACTCTACACTACATCCAATGCCTTTATTGATTGTATATTGCATAGTCGGCGTAGGTTTAATAGAGGAAAAACGATCGAAGAATGGTCGCTGCAACGATCAAAAAAATGCAGGCTCCAAACCAACTTGCAGCAACTTTCGAAACATCCGGATCTCCAGATGAAAACTTGTTGTAGACCTTGATGCCTCCGATCAAACCTACAACGGCACCAATAGCGTAGATCAACTTCGTCCCTGGATCAAAATACGACGTAACCATGTTCGTCGCATCATTGATCCCAGCCAGTCCGTTGCCGCCTTGTGCGAAGGCTGAAGAGACGGCGGTTAAGACAAAAACCGCCGATATAAGATATTTTCTTTTTGTCATAAACGGATGTTACTTATAATGGTGCAGGGGGCGGATAATCCCCTGCACCGGGTTCAACTTGGATAATTCAGTGGCTTAATGACAGGACATGCCTATCCGTAATCTCTCTCTTTCATAATTTCATCTAAAAATGTTGTACGTGATCTTGGACATCAAAATCTTCGGGAGCAGGCACCTGCGAGGTAAGGCTTCCCGCATGTTGCTCGGCAATGCGACTATAATATGCCTGCAAATAGGTATTCATTAACTCCTTAACTTTGGAGTCTCTCTCAGGACTGGCTGAAACAATCGCTTCAAACATATCGGTTTGTTTCAGCTCCAGCAGGGTATGTCCAACCTCCTGCTGTTTCTCTGTTGATAAAGGATTATCGTGTACCACGGTGCGGTAGGCTTCGCCGATCTGTTCAAAACGAACACCCTTGGCTAATGAGCGCCCAACAGGGGGCTGCGATTCATTCTCGTTTTCGTCATCTTCCTCTATATCCTTTTCCATGTCTGCCTCATAATCCGAAGACGATGTTTCGAACAGAGGAATGTCGATTGGATCTGGATCATTGGACTCTCCTTCCGGAGGTGGACCAAAAACATCATCCAACTTATCCGGCGGAATCTGCCGGGGGTGTTGCGGTACACTTTTGCTTTCGGGAACAAATATATTGGCTTTTTCGTCTGTTTTGCCATTTCCCAGATCCGTGGCAGTGGTTGGCGTCGGTTGGCGTCGCTCAGGTAGGACAAAGTGACTTTTTCCAATAATTGTACGCGCAGAAAACAATGGAGACTCCGACTTCTCGGTTTTCTTGTTCTGACGATCTGTGCGCATAAAATATCGCGTGATCCACACGGTATAACCAATCGCAAAAAGGGTCAGAAACAAAAGTATGATGATCGTGATTGCAGAAAACATTACCGGATCTCTTTACTGGCTTTTTCTTTCCATTTCCTGATGGAATCACGATAATCTTCAAAATGCGCCCGCAACACATTGTCCAAATAGGCTTTCAGCGATATGTTGCTGCAACCGGATATTTGCGTAATCTGACATAATAGATCATAATACTCCGGACGTATGCGAACCGATTTTGGAGAAGAAAAAGGGGACCGAGGAGTAAACAGAAAACGTTCCTCACAAACAGTATTTCCACGCCCTTGTGTCGGGATATCAGATCGAATATAGGATCTTATATTCTCCCGAATTCTGCGACGATACAGGATCGCACGACGAATAAATAGAATTGAAACTACGGCAATGGCCATCATGACCATACAGGCCCAAATCATTTTGTCTGTCATAATTGATTGTTTTAATGATTAAAGATTTTTTTAGAGAATGCTGGTTACATATCTCTTCTATTTCATCCTGGTATTGTTGTAGGTAATTGGCAAGTACATTGTCTATGTATCCTCCCACACTGATCTTGTTACCCGAGAGTGCGAGTAAATGAACCAACTTTGTAACAGTGTGGTGCAACTGCTGGCTGATATAAACCGGCTGACGAGAAGAAAGTGGAGAAAAACGCAAATAGCGTTGTTTATAACTCTGCTGCGAAACATTGCGGTTCTTTTTCATACACTGGTTCGATTAAAAGTTTTTTAGAATATGTCTTGGTTCCGATTGTGATATAGAGTCGATATTTCATCTTGATAAATCTCAAAGTGGTGCGCCAATACATTATCCAAATAACTGTACAGCGAGATCTCATTACGACCGATGACCTGCACAATCCGTAAGATCCGTTCGTGGAACTCCTGCCGGATATAGACCGTCTTTCCGCTGCGCGTATTCGAGGGAGTCTTTCGGATAAAAAGACGTTCATAATCGGAGTTTTTTCCCTTACGACGTTTGGGAGCCTCGCGATCTGAAGAGGTACTCTCAGCAGAAGGTTCCGCCTCGGCCGACTTTTCGAGCTCCGCTGCAGAGGAGATATTTTCTGTCGTCTCAGAATCGGATATATAAGGATTCGGCTTACGATTCCGTCCTCGAGCCTGATCGATGATAAAGGAAACATCGAAATCTTCCTGTTTTGTGGAACTCATAACGATTTACTTAAACAGTTCGATCAATTCATCCACAAGCTCCTCAAGGTGGCTGCCGCGCAGCAGGGACTTGTCTGCCGGAAACAGGGTCGAGCGGAAAACTGCCCGTCTGCTGAGGGATTGCTCCCGTCGAAAACGTTTGGTATCCGGAAGGAACGTCCGCAAGATCGGGAGGCCCAGTTCTTTCATTACCTGCTCATAAACTTCGTATAACTCCGATTTCTCGCGCCCGTCCACCATATTCCAAAGCATATAGAGCCCTTTAATGTCAGATTTGCCCTTGTCAATGAGGTGTTCCTTAATGGCTACAATAAAGTTCAGCGTACTTTCGACCACGACACGATCCGCAGAAATAGGAGCAATGATATAATCCATCCGCGCAAGCGTATAGATCAGATCGTGGTCATTGATGGTCCCCGGCAGATCAAAAAAGATAAAGTCGAGATCTACATGCGACAACAACGGTTCCGTATCGGCAAGAGCCATTTTTGTATTACTTTCCACTACGGGGTAGGCCTTTTTGTTTAACCGTGTAAATTGTTCGTAAGCCAGCCCTTTATAGTATTGATCCTCCATGGCCAGTTTCAGATCCCGATCCCGCATCTCCAAAATCGAATGTTGCGGATAATCACAGTCGATAACAGCAACATTATAACCCTTTACATAATGCAGATACGAAGCAACCAATACCGTAATGGTTGTTTTTCCTGCGCCGCCTTTCTGTGTCGAGAAAGCGACATACTTTGTTTTCCCTTTCATCTTACTATTCTTTTTATGGTAAATGTGTGTATTCCTACCTACTTGCCTTTCTGTTTGCTTAGTTGTCTGTGTATCTGCCCACTCAGTTACCACCTCAAATAGACAAGCCTCTGCGCAATGTTGTAAATGCGTATATGCGTACCAGCGTAAGTGCGTTGTTACGTTGTTGCACAAACAAACAGCTGCGTTTGTGAGGTTGTCCTTGTCTGCATGAACAGGACCGACAACATGTGTCTGAGCGGACAAGTATCTTTTTGTATGCGTGAGTTGGTACCCATTTGTCTCTCTTTTTACTCAAGTGCTCAACTGTCTGTGCACACAAAGAAACAGGCATATAGACTTTATTATTCAGCTATAAGAATCGGTGGCAGTGGTTGGCGTCGGTTTGGCAGCGGTTGGCGCTGCGTACTGGTATACAACCGATTAAACAGGTCGGTATCTTTGCCTCTGAAACCGATACCGAAAACCGGGAGCCGCCTCTTTGTGCTGGCCGGCGACTGAAAAGGAACGAGCCGGATTCTCCGGCCCGTTTTTGTGTCCCCGGAACATATTATGTTCGGGACACAGCAAGCTGTGTTTTCTGCAGCACGAAACGTTGTTTGCAGCAGAAAACAGCTTGCCCGCAAGGGGAAGAAAGCTCCTCCGAAGTCGTCGCTTTTTACGGGGCACCCACGGTGCCGGCATCGGAATTTTTACACGTAAGAGGGGCATGAAAGCCTTTCGGTAAAAATTCAATACGATGGAACAACAAAACAGCTCCCGCAAGCGGGGAAAAGGAGGCAGACCGCCCAAAATAGATCCGGCAAAGTTCCGTTATTCGGTCAACTTCACGGAGGAAGAACACGCCCGATTCCTGACAATGTATGAGCAATCAGGGCTTCTTTCGAAGGCTCAGTTCATCAAGGCAAGGGTCTTCGATGCGACATTTCGGGTCATTAAAAAGGATCGCGGGACCATGGAATTTGCTGCCCGACTGACCACTTTTAACGCCCAATTCCGCAAGATTGGTGTGAATTATAACCAGGTCGTAAAAGAACTTCACACCCATTTTTCACAGAAAAAAGCACTCGCAATGCTCTACAAACTGGAAAACGAAACGCGCAATCTGGTCGCCGTCGGTGAGAAAATCATCGCCCTGGCCGAAGAATTCAGACAACGATGGTAGCCAATATAACCACCGGGAAAAATATCTATGGTGCCTTGGCCTATAACCAACAGAAAGTAGATAAGGGGCAGGCTTCCATCCTCTCGACAAGCCAAATCCGAGAACCAGAGGATGGACATTATGATGTCATGCAGGCGGCTGAAGAACTGCTTGCATGGATGCCTTCTTACGTCCGCACTGAAAAACCGGTGGTGCACATCTCACTCAATCCAGACCCCAAAGACCAACTCGACGACGATCGACTCGTTGAGATCGCTCATGAATATATGGAAGGGATGGGTTGGGGCGAACAACCTTATATCGTCTACAAACATACAGATATCGAACGGACGCATATTCATATCGTAACGATTCAGGTCGACAGCAACGGCCGAAAAATCAACGACAGCTGCCGTAACGAACGCAGCGTGGCCCTAACCGAACAGTTGGAAAAAAAGTATAATCTACATCCTGCAAGAGGGCAAAAAAAATCTGAACTGTGGCAACTCAAACCGGTGGATTACACCAAAGGTGATCTCAAAAAACAGATCGCCGCAGTGGTAAAACCTGCTCTCGCAATGTATCGTTTTCAAACGATGGGCGAATTAAGGGCTCTATTGTCATTATACAAAATTGGAGTGGATGAAGTACAAGGGGAACGGGGAGGAATACCGTATCGCGGATTTGTCTATACGGCATTAGATGAAAAGGGAGATAAAGCTCCGGTACCGCCCCTGAAGGCATCTCGATTGGGAGACGATACCTCGCTGGAAAAAGTAGAACGCATTCTGAACCGTTCGGCAGAAAAAATTAAGGCAGCAAACCTGCACAAACAGACATTACATCGGGTACAAGAGGCTTTGATCGAGGCTCCGACAGAAACTGTATTACGAGAGCGATTAAAAGCCTATCATATTGATTTGTTCTTGAGACGAAACGCTCAAGGCCGAATAACCGGCGTAACATTTATTGATCACGAAAATCGTTGTGTCCTCAATGGATCCCGACTCGGGAAAGATTACTCGGCAAATGCCTTGAATGAAAGATTCCTAATGACAAAACAATCTGAACATAAAAACGCTCAAAAGCGATTAAAACACAAAAATAAGCAAACTTACAAACATCGCAGATAAATTATTTTATCTCGAATAAAGTTGGTAATTACATATAACTTTGAAGAGATAGATTTTTCATAAAATTAACACAAAAATTTATGGACCTTTATATAGTATGGTTAAAACCGTACACAACATGAGATAAAAGGTTAAGACATCTTTGGTACCAGCAGTAAACTGCGACTATTATAGAAATAGGTAGGTTTTATTCACGGTATGAGACTTGTCCGATATTTGGGGATGCTTTTTCCTTTTTAGCTATCTGTGATTGTTACTCCTTATACGAATTTTATGGTGTGATCTTAGAAATTTAGCATTTTACAACGATAGTCGAATGCCATCCAATATTGCTTTTGTAATGACGAGGAAAGAAAAGAACGATTAAGCAATACTTTAACCAATGGATGTTCGGCTGTAAACATATCAATTTCTTGCTTTATTACCTTTGCAGGAAGTCCAATGCGCTTACCAAACTCTTCAAAATCGGAACGATGAATTGTGCGGGTGTCTGAAAAAGCCATTCCCTCCTTAAAAAGGCCTTTGTCTAAGGCAAAAATATGTGGATCTCGAAGTTGTAAAGATGTATTGATTAGGTCATAAGCAGGAGATAAACGATACTCTCCACTACGTTCTATCAAAGAGAAATTCTTCAGGTGAGCATCATCGTTCAACGTTACAAAGTTAAATAGAATTATGCGAAAAAATCTACGAATATCAACCAATGCAGCTTTGACAAAACGATGAATAACCTCGGCGCATTCTTCGTAACTTGCCTTGTCATATTTGTAATTGGGCCCGGCATTGTCTTTTGTATACCCCAATAATGCGGCGAAGTCCTCTTGTTTATATTTCCCCTTACTATGCACATCAAATCTGCGAGTGATATATGCAGGCGTACCATCATCAAAGAAACAAAGTGCATTTACGGCAGTTTCTATGCCATACACCTGTGAGGCGATTTGCATAGTAACATGTTCATTGGCTGCACAAAAATCCTTGTTAATAATCTGATATCCTGTAGGACGTGGTTTTAGGATAAACGTTCCTTGTTCTCCTTCACGAATGTAGCGTAGCTTATCATGATCAACCACAATAGAGAATTTGGGTTGGGCACCAGAAAGGGATATGCGTCCAATACTCTTTACGGCTTCATTTGCCTCTTCCGTTTCTGTATCCGGATTTGGCTCTGAGAAAATATGAGATACAGCATGGCCGTCAAATAATGCTTTTCGAGCAGTGGGCGAATAGGTATTATACCCTTCCTGCAATGTAGATGGGCAAATGGTTAATTCTTTCATAACTCAATTGGTTTAACGGTAATTGCTCCGATAGCATCAAATTGACAAGTAGCCAATAGTATTCCAAAATCATCTTCAGGATCCATATGAAGTAATTGGGATTGTATTTGACGATTATCCCCTTCTGATAGCATGTTCGCGAATACCGGGAAAAGAAACTGTGAATGATAAGGTTCTGAACGAAGCGGTAGCGTTAGACTTATTGCATCACAGTGCTCACTTAACAAATATGCCTTATCGTAAGTAAATGTAAATTCACGACCGTCATTTTCGGTCAATACGCCTACCTTTAATCCGTGTAGATATACTTCACATTGTCGCATAATATTAATCCTTTAATTTTGTTACAAGTTGTAAACCAAGTACATCGCAAATAGAGAGTAATGTTCTAAGACAGGGATTTCCTGTTCCACGCTCTATGGCAACAACAGTATTTATACTCACACCTGCCAAGTCTGCCAGTTCTTGCTGCTTAATTTTAAGAGCTATTCTACGATCCTTAATTTGTATTCCCAATGTCTTCATATTCACAACATATTGGTATTATACGCAAATATATGCTATTTTCACGAGTTCAGCAAAGTGTATTCACAATATATTGTGAATATGACGTAAAATTGATACTAATCTCAAGATAAAACACAGTAAAATCACAGTATAGTGTGATATATTAACCCGACTATCTATCTTTAGCAGGAATTGGACGAAATGGACGCAACCATCCGTAGTATAAACCAATTCAGGAATGTGTTTGAAGGGATAATTCGGATTAAAGTAGATCTACAACAGAACTAAAATAATGCGTGACACAATTTATTCTACACTACCTTCTTCCTCAAGGATTGGAGCGTCTCGGGCGTGTGGGCAATACCGTGAAAGGCTCGCAAGGTCATCTGCTGGGGTCGCTTTGCGTCCGAGTTTTTTGGGACCACAACACATCACTCACCTGACTTCTCAATTAGGTTACGCCACTACTTAACAAAACTCCGTTTGATTTTCATATCAATCACTCATGCTTGTTCTTACAAGCCATGAGAGTATTGTATCTTCCGAAACAATCTGTAAGGTATAACTACTTGACACAATATCTACACCTCTATGCCTGAACCAATATGGTATTAGAGATTGCTATCATATTCCTTTCCAAAAACCTATAATCCATTCTTTATATTTTAATTATGACAGAAAAAAACATTTTATTACAATCGGTCGATCCTTTCGAGGACTGTTGCTTTTACTGGATATCGTCCTCAAAAAATCATGGAAAGTGTGAATAGTCGTATGACAAAGGTTAATCAACAATACGACTATAATACTATTTATTTGATAATTCTTAAACGGTTACACGTTCTTATTCGTACCCTATATGCAGAAGGATACGATACTTTCCTATCCGGCATGGCCGATGGATTCGATATTTGTGGAGCACAAGCTGTGATGGAACTACAAAGCGAACTCCCCGGATTACGGCTCATCGCTGTTCCTGCCTATCTTAAAAATATCACAAACGACACCTTTTACCACCGAATGTATGCAGAAGTAATGGCCTCGGCAGCACTGATATACCCCGTCAGTCCTCATTATTCCCGAGACTGTTTCGATAAACGTAACGAAGTGTTGGTCTCCAACTGCTCCACCATCGTATGTTACTACGATGGGCTTAAAGGCGGCACAGCAAATACAATAACTAAAGCTCGCAGACGAGATCTGCGAGTACTAAACATTTACCTAAACAAAATTGCTCAAACTTATAATCACAAGACACTGCCGGAATATATAGAGGCAATGAAAAATGTATGTATAAGATAAACAATAATTCTTTCGACAGTATTATTTTACTTTCGCGGCAAACTCTTTTGCAGGCTTGAATGCGGGAATCTTGTGTGCTGGTACAATAATCGCCGTATTAGTTGAAATGTTACGCGCTGTTTTTGCGGCCCGCTGCTTTAATGCAAATGTTCCGAAGCCCCGAAGATAAACAGGTTCTCCATCGATAAGAGAATTTCTTACCTGATCCATAAAACCCTCTACCACGGTTAAGACTATTTGTTTCTCTACACCGGTCTTTTCAGCAATCTGACTGACGATTTCAGCTTTTGTCATATTCTACGATTGTTTAATTACTTTTCTCTTAACACAAAACCTCCGATATGCTTCCACCAAATTCGAAGTCGGAGATCGAGGTGTAAAAATAACATTTTTTTTAGGCTTTTAAGTGTTTCGTTCGGATTTCTATTTACAACGCCAACCTCTGCCACAGCGACGCCAAGGACTGCCAACCCCATTGAATGCCGCATTTATAAGATTCTCAACCAATACTTTTGCTTGAAACATCTTAAAATACGATAACGATGCAACAGGAAGATGATCTCCGCGGCCTGGCTAAGGTCATGGATTTTATGCGGGCCCTCAGTATATTATTTGTAATAATTCATATCTATTGGTATTGCTATGAACAGATGCGAATATGGGGCATAAACATCGGTGTCGTAGACCGTATTTTACTCAATTTCAACCGTACTGCAGGGCTATTTCATTCCATTTTATACACCAAATTTTTCGCTTTATTGTTTCTGGCACTTTCCTGCCTCGGAACAAAAGGTATCAAGGAAGAAAAAATTACGTGGCGAAGAATCATTGCTATTCTTTCCGTCGGTTTTGTGCTATTTTTCTTCAATGGCTGGTTATTAGAGTTGCCACTACCCATGGTCGTAAATGCGACTTGCTATGTCGTCACCCTGTCTGCCGGATATATATGCTTATTGATGGGTGGGGTTTGGATGTCTCGTCTATTGAAAAACAATCTCATGGACGACCCATTCAACAATGAAAATGAAAGTTTCATGCAGGAAACCCGCTTAATAGAAAACGAATACTCGGTCAATCTCCCGACACGATTCTATTATAACAAACAGTGGCACAGCGGTTTTATCAATGTTGTCAACCCTCAAAGAGCGTGTATCGTCGTAGGATCTCCTGGCTCAGGCAAGAGTTATGCTGTAGTTAATCAGTTTATCAAGCAACAGATTGAAAAGGGGTACAGTATGTACGTGTATGACTTCAAATTCCCCGATCTTTCAGAGATCGCCTATAATCATCTGCTCAACCATCAAAAAGGATATAAAAAAGTCCCGACTTTCTATGTAATCAACTTTGACGATCCCCGGCGTTCTCATCGCTGTAATCCCATTGCACCGAATTTTATGAGCGACATTTCTGATGCTTACGAGTCGGCCTATACGATCATGTTAAATCTTAATAAGACCTGGGTACAGAAACAAGGTGATTTCTTTGTTGAATCACCGATCATTCTTTTCGCCGCCGTGATCTGGTTTCTGCGGATCTATGACAAAGGCCAATACTGTACGTTCCCTCATGCAATCGAATTTTTGAACAAACGATATGAAGATATCTTTCCGATTCTGACCTCGTATCCCGAACTCGAAAACTACCTCTCACCCTTCATGGATGCCTGGCTCGGAGGAGCACAAGATCAATTACAGGGGCAAATAGCGTCAGCCAAAATTCCTTTATCGCGCATGATCTCCCCACAACTCTATTGGGTTATGTCGGGTGATGATTTTACATTGGATATTAACAATCCGGAAGACCCAAAAATTCTTGTTGTAGGGAACAATCCCGATCGTCAGAATATCTATGGGGCAGCACTCGGTCTCTACAACTCTCGAATCGTAAAGTTGATCAATAAAAAAGGGCAACTCAAATCGAGTGTTATCATCGACGAGTTACCAACTATTTATTTCAAAGGATTGGATAATTTGATTGCGACGGCACGGTCGAACAAAGTTGCAGTCTTATTAGGCTTTCAGGACTTTTCGCAGCTAAAACGCGACTACGGAGACAAAGAAGCTGCGGTGGTAATGAATACCGTCGGAAATATTTTCTCCGGACAGGTTGTCGGAGAAACTGCAAAGATGCTCTCTGAACGTTTCGGAAAGGTTTTGCAAAAACGTCAGAGTATGACTCTAAGTCGTCATGATAAATCGACGTCAATTTCCACGCAGTTAGATAGCCTGATTCCTCAATCCAAGATATCAACGCTTACACAAGGCATGTTCGTGGGGGCTGTAGCAGATAATTTCGACGAACGGATAGAACAAAAGATTTTCCACTGTGAAATCGTTGTAGACAACGCTAAAGTCAAGGCTGAAACCGCCCGTTACCAAAAAATCCCCATCATCACAAATTTTATTGATGAAGCCGGTATCGATCATATGGAAGAGATGATAAAAGAAAACTATGATCGCATTAAAAACGAAACCTCCGGAATCGTAGAGAAAGAGCTAAAACGATTACGAGAAGATCCTGTTCTTTGCAAGTTGCTACCTAAACAAGATGATTCAAATTAAAAAAATGTCCGGACATTGTCCCGGACATTTTTTATTCTGTCAGAAGAGCCGTGTTGGACGACGTTGATTATACCTTACCGACGCCAACCACTGCCATCTCGACGCCAACCGCTGCCACCATTTGCAAAACAGATATTTCAAGATTCTCAAAGAGTTAATTTCGTCCTCACACCGCTGTTGGTGTATTATAAAACTTCGTAAATATGGACGAAAAAGTAAGAAATGACGAGAAAAATGTAATGCTCGTCCGAGAAGCCGGAAAAGACGGAAAATTAAAAGGCGTCTCTCAAATCGACAATGACGGAAACATTCAAACCGTCGATCCTACATCTGCCAACCTGGCCAGTTTATTCAGTGTAAATACGAATGATCCGGCCGTAGAAGCCTTTCTGAACAAGTTTCTGGAAGCATCCCAAAATCCCGTAAAAACAGGGATTTCCGACCTTTTTATCATGACAGAAGAGGTTCTGGGAAAACTTTTCAAGGTCGATCTGGACCCACAGTTGTTGGAACACTATCGGGTAGATCCAGCCACAGAGCTTTCCCGAATAGATCAGGATCAGGAAGAAGGAATCCGTTATCAACCGATGGATGTCTCAAAAATAGACCTTCAAGACCTGGCCCGCAAAGGAATCCGCATGGAAGATCTGGAAAAACATCTGAAGGCAATGTCGTATGGACATAAGTCGCATGGGCTGATCGAAATGTACCCGGAAATGGAACCCGGAGGTATGCGCGTAACGACCAAAGGACGCGTATCGCTCGAAGAACAGCCGGACGGATCATTAAAGGTCATTCCTCACTACTATCGGGAAAAATGTGATTTGGATTCACCATTTCACGGAGTACTGCTCGATGACGAAACGAAACGTAATATCAGTGAAACCCGTCATGCCGGGAAAGTCCTCCAACTGGAGTTGGAACCAGGCAAACTAACGCCCTGTTTTGTTTCGCGGGACAAGTGGACCAACGAATTGGTCGCCATGCCGGTAACAGAAATCACCCGTTTCAGCACACTGAAGAATGCCGAGTTGTCCGAAGGGAAACAGATTGACCTGTTTTCAGGAGGGAAAGTTCTTCTGGAAGGGTATACGACACGATCGGGCTACAAACGTGATGCCTATATCCAGATCGACGCCTCGGAACGAAACATCGAATTCGACCATAGCGGCCTTGACAGAAGTCGTTACCGAGCACAAAATCAGGAAGTGTACCAACAGAAACGAGCTGCCGAAGGGAATTCTGTAGGAGAACGCAGTATGTTCATTCCTCAACGATTATTCGGTGTCGAAGTTCCGAAAGAAGCCTACGAACAATGGCAGGCAGCCTTAAATTCTCCGGAAAAACAACAGGATATCAAAGCTGTCTATATGAGGGGTTTACAATTCCCAGGAAGCGTATCTCCCGTAGATCGTTGGGTTAAACCAAATTTCGAAGAAGGGCGCATCCGTACTTATCGCTGGAATCCTGACTATTCGCGCAAACAAACAGCAACGGCGCAAACACAACAGCAGGCTCAAACTCAGCCTGAAAAACCGAGTGAGAGTCAATCTCAACCTCGTCCCGAAGTGCGGAAACGACAAACCACCCAGCAGCGAAAGAGCCGTGCAAAAGGTGTAGGAGGATTATAATATGCTTAAAATTATTTTAATCCTGCTGGCCATCGTAGTGCTCATATCCGTACTCCTTGTTCTCATTCTTTTCCAACTTGGGAAGCGTCCCGATCCAAACAAATCGCATAATGAGCAGGAGTCATATTATGACGAAAACGGCAATCATATCTATTACGATCGCAAACTGATTGAACATCAGAAACGGGAACAGGAACATGCCGCTCAAAACAAAAAATAGCCACTGAATAATCCAACGTTGAACACATGAAAGTTATCATAGCAGAAAAGCCCTCTGTCGCCCGACAAATCGCCGCCATTGTGGGAGCAACGCTCCGCAAAGAGGGTTACATCGAAGGGAACGGATACACCGTCACTTGGGCATTCGGACATCTGGTAGGACTTGCCATGCCCGAATCTTATGGAATTCGAGGTTTTCAGAAAGAGAATCTGCCGATTCTTCCCGAGACATTTATTCTCGAACCACGCCGCACAAAAAGTGAAAAAGAATATAAACCTGACGCCGGGGCACTGAAACAACTCGAAATTCTCAAAACACTCTTCAATCAATCCGAACGTATCATCGTCGCCACAGATGCAGGACGCGAAGGAGAGTTGATATTCCGATACATCTATCAGTATCTCGAATGTCATACTCCATTCGATCGCCTATGGATCAGCAGTCTTACGGATCAAGCTATCCGCGAAGGCTTGCGCAACATCCGTCCCGGAACGGAATACGACAATCTTTACCTGTCGGCCCGTGCCCGTAGTGAGGCGGACTGGATTGTGGGAATTAACGCATCACAAGCCCTTGCTATTGCTGCCGGACGAGGAGTCTGGTCGCTGGGGCGAGTGCAAACTCCGACATTGGCTCTGGTCTGTGAGCGTTATCTTGAAAATAAAAGTTTTACACCTCAAACGTTTTTCCGTCTCAAACTCCATACAGCAAAAGATGCGACAGCCTTCAGTGCCCTTTCCATGGAAAAATTTTCATCGCAGAAAGAAGCAGAACAACATCGACAAGAGATTCTCGAATCTTCAGAAGTACGAGTTGTCAAAGTGGAAAACCGCGAAATAACAGAACAAGCTCCATTATTATACGATCTGACCTCTCTTCAAAGGGATGCCAATCGTCGTTACGGTTTTACGGCCGAAAAAACATTGAATATTGCCCAAGAGCTTTACGAAGCACAACTCATTACTTACCCTCGCACTGGAAGTCGATACATTCCGGAGGATTTGTTTGTCCGGGTACAAATGCTGCTAAGTTCCCTGCAACTACATCCTGAATTTGGACGTTATGCGATTGAACTTGCAGATTTACAATTAAACCGTCATTCCGTAGATGATGCAAAAGTTACAGATCATCACGCATTGCTCATTACAGGAAATATTCCTTCAAAACTCACTGCCGAGCAAGCCAAAATCTATGAAATGATTGCCGGCCGCATGATTGAGGCTTTTTCCGAACCCTGCATCAAGGAGGTTACTACAGCCCGTCTTGAATGCAGCCGTGATTTCTTTGAGGTTCGAGCAACAATGCTGAAACGTAACGGATGGCGCAAGGTGTGGCATGAAACAGAAGAAAGATCTGACGAAGAAGCCGTAGCGTTGCCGACACTCCTGGAAAATGAAACACTACTTATGCGTGGTTGCGATCTTTTGGAAAAAGAGACTCGTCCACGACCTCTACATACCGAAAGTTCCCTGCTGGCAGCTATGGAAACCGCAGGGAAAGATATGGAGGACGAAGAAGAACGCGAAGCGATGAAGGATTCAGGACTGGGAACACCTGCCACACGGGCATCAATTATCGAAACATTACTTGCCCGTGAATACATCCGACGGGAAAAAAGATCACTTGTTCCAACTAACAAAGGACTCTCGGTATATAACATCGTTGCTGATAAAAAGATCTCCGACATCGCCATGACCGGAGGTTGGGAACTGGCTCTTGCAAAAATCGCAACCGGAGAAATGGACGCCTATACCTTTCGAAAAGGAATCGAAGTATATGCGTCGCAGATTGCCAGTGAGCTACTCAAGGTCCAAATAGATAGTGGAACCTCTGTGATATGTCCCCGTTGCGGTTCTCCCATGGCCCTCTATTCAAAAGTAGCCAAATGTCTCAATGCTAATTGCCGATTAGCCGTATTCCGTTCTGTAGCAGGCAAAAATCTGTCGGACGAGCAACTTAAAACATTGCTTTCCCAAGGCCGCACAGAAACGATTAAAGGCTTCCAGAAGAAAGAAGGTGGCACATTTGACGCAGCTATCGTATTGAACGCAGAATATAAAACAGAGTTCATTTTCGAAGCTCGAAAACAAGCTAAATCCGGACATAAACCCCGAAAATAATGCTTATCTTTGCCACTGAATAGACTTGTCATAAACCTATTGTGTTCGGCAAGGATTATTCAGTGGCTGGCGCTTCGGGGGGACCCGGAGCGCCTTTTTTACCGATGTTTTCCAACCACTGAATCATCCAGATCATGCCGAATAAATTCCCTGATACCCCTTTTTCGGGATTGTCATATTATGGACTTTTATTATTGTCCTATCTGCTGGACAGTCATCCCGATTTAATCAATGACATGGAGCTGATACGCTCCCGGGCAAACAGTGCCGCTAACGCATATTGTCAAGTTATCCGTAATGGAGGTTCGCGTACTGAAGCTGACGACCAGGCAACACAAGTCTTATATCAGGGGCTTCATTTCTCGCTGTACACTACACTCGTACAAATTCTGTGGGACGAATTCCCTGAAATTGTGCCCGAGGACAAGGCACGACAAACCGCCTTGAAATTACTGCCACAGGTATCATCCTTAAAACAGCGTTACGACCTTACGGACGATTTCGTCGCCTCACCGAACTATGATCTGTTTTATACCGAACTGGTTGGAATGATTCAAAATCTGCTCGACCATGGCTTACAATAAAACAGAACATTTGCGACGTAATATCGACGCAATACGGACTGCCTTTGCTCTCGAAAAAGAAGGGAGCCGCGCTACGGCTGCCCAACGGGAAATATTACGGGCATACAGTGGATTCGGTGCTATTAAAGAAGTTCTGGAACCGTTGCCGCACAAACGGCAAACAACCTTAACTCCTTTAATCGAGGAATTGCATGCAGTCTTAAAAGAGAACTCGGAAAATGACGCTGCCTACAAACGATACTTTGACAGCCTCAAATCCTCTGTGCTTACAGCCTTTTATACTCCTCCTCAAATTACAGAGACTATCGTTCGGATTCTTCACGATCAGGGAATACAAGCACAAACGGTTCTTGAACCGAGTGCCGGAACAGGAAATTTTGTCGAAGAGGTTCATCGCCATATCCCGAATATCGAAGCAACCTGCATCGAAAAAGACGCTTTAACAGGATTGATTCTGAAACATCTATATCCAGAAGACCAAATAAAGGTCCAAGGTTTTGAAACGTTGGATCAAGCCTATAATGACTACTTTGATCTCAGTGTGAGTAATATTCCTTTTGGTGATGTCGCAGTATTCGATCCGGCTTTCTCGACCTCACGAGATCCGATACGACGTCAGGGAGCACGAACCATTCATAATTACTTTTTTATGAAATCGGTAGATACGGTACGTGAAGGCGGCATCATTGCATTTATTACCTCACAGGGAATGGCAGACTCGGAACGGAACCGCCCGATCCGGGAGTGGCTTATGCAGCGTTGTAACCTGGTATCTGTCGTGCGCTTGCCGAATAATCTCTTTACCGAATACGCAGGCACGGAAGTGGGCAGCGATCTTATTATTCTGCAAAAAAACACTTTCCAAAACGCCTTAACTCCTCGACAACAAGATTTTATCGAATCTCGCAAACTCTCGAATGGCATTTCGGTAAATAACATCTTCCGTTCTCTCGACCGTGTAATACAAACCACTGCTAAAGTGGATACGAATCCTTACGGACAACCGGCCATGGTCTTTACTCATGAAGGAGGTGCAGAAGGAATCGCTTTCGCATTGGAACAAATGTTATTGGAAGACTGCAAACAACATATCAATCTCGCTTTATTCCAAGATCATGCGCAAACAGAAGAAGTGACATCCGCTCAACAAATTCTCTCTCAACCTCAACATACATCTGCCACTGAAACGCAGACACTATTCCCGGAGGAGACTATTGCACAACCATTACAATCGAATCCGACAATTCATAACGAGAATTTTCGGGATACTGCTCGCAGCCATGAACCTCGACGTGCCGGAGAGATCTTAAATGAGGTATTGACGAATCTTCGAGAACGGGTTCAGGCCTACCAAAGTCAACAAATGCAGGAAACGGCTCCTTTTACTGAACAGCCTGATCCATTTTGGCAAGCCAGCGAACAAGATTGGGACGACTTCAACCGATGGGCAGAAGAACAGGACGATGTAACGAAAGCCGCTTTGGAAGGTTATCATCTGGATTTGGAAACGGGAGAAATGATTCCCATCGAAGAGACTGTAGCCGAAGAAATTAAAGATGAGTCAAACGAACAACAGAACTCTTCCTTCCAGGAACAGGAGGCGACAACAGATTTACCGCCTTTGCCCGTGGATGATAATTGGCAACCCTCGGAACAAGACTGGGCAGAATTTGGAGCCTGGCAAGAAGAGCGGGATCGGCAATTTCGGGAAGAAAATCCTCCTGAGCCAGACATAACTACGGTCGTCGAATCTTTTACTTCAAAACCGAATACATTATCTGCTGAAGCCGAGTCGACTTCGGAGACTCCGCAAATTCTCGAACCGACACCATCGACAACGACGATCCCTGCCGCAGGGAAAAAACAGAAAGAACAAACCGGATTTGTCGGAACGTTATTCGATCCGACACCGGAAATTACGTCCCAACAGGAACCGGTACCATCACTAAACGAAAATGCCTTAAACGAACCCTTACTTACACTGTATGATTTATTTGGGTTTTCTGCCGAAGAACGCAGTCAGGTCAATCGTCCACGACGTCGAAAATCAAAACAAAAACCGAAAACCACAAAATCTTCCCTGGAAGAAGATCGAGTAATCGAATGGCGTGAACAGTTAATGATCTCCCGACATGAAAGAATAGAAGCGGAACAGCAGAAAAAACAGGAATCCGAAACTACGCCTCCTTTAGATTGGAGGGAACGGCTGGCCTTGGAACACCAAACAGCTCCCGTAACGGAACAGTCCGAATCACAATCCGAGCAGACTCCTCGTGTGCAAAAAGCCACCGTAGAAAAACCAACCCAACAGCAAACTTCCCAAAGGAAAAGTAGAGTTCATCGGTTCAAAGGTGAACGGTTGGAACATTACCGCGAAGGATCTCTCGTATCAGAAGAAAATGGACAAATCGGAACTGTGCAGGGACTCAAAGGTCCTCATCCTATGTTCCATCCATTACTGCTACCTGAAGAACAACGGGTAAAAGCCTCCATTTATATCGAATTACGCGACACCTATCATCATCTCTATAATAATGAAGCCGATCGACAGGAACCCAATCCGGCTTTACGAGAGATGCTGGGACGTCTCTATGAGAACTTTACAGAACGCTTCGGAGAACTCAATTCTCCGGAAAATGTGGATTTTATCAAGATGGATCCCGGCGGCGATGAAATATTGGCATTGGAGCGATATATTGACGGGAAACTCCACAAAGCGGATATTTTCGATCACCCGGTTTCATTGCAAACAGAAACTATTGAAAAAACCGATGATGTTCATGTGGCACTGGCGGCCAGCTTGAATCGCTATGCAGATGTAAACATCGAATATATCTCGCAACTGACCGGAGCCAGTGAAGACGACGTCCTCGAACGACTCCGAGGCCGGATCTATTTCAACCCCGATCGTAATACCTATGAAGTAGCAGAACGGATCATTTCGGGCAATGTAATCGAAAAGGCTGATCGCATACGTAAATTTCTCATTCAGAATCCTGATCACAAAGCGGCATACCAAACTCTTGAGGCCCTGCGCGAAGCTACACCCAAGCCGATTGCATTCGATGATCTGGATTTTAACTTTGGAGAACGGTGGATACCCGTTGGTATTTACAATAGCTATGCCTCCTGGCTTTTTGAAACAGATATAAAAATCAGTTATCTGACCGATTTGGATGAATATAACATAACGGCCAGTGAACCCTATAACGTCAAAATTCAACATGAATATGCCGTCAATGGTGAATCACGTCGTTACACAGGACTTCACCTGCTCAAACACGCCCTGCACAATACAATTCCGGACATTACAAAAAAAGTCAAAAAACTTGTGAACGGAGAGCTAATCGAAGTTAAAGTGCGTGACGGTGAAAAGATTCAACTTGCTAACAGTAAAATCGATGAGATCCGCAGCGGATTCTCTGACTGGTTACGCGATCAATCTGTCGAATTCAAAGATCGTTTAGCCGACATCTATAACCGAAAGTTCAACTGTTTTGTACGCCCTCAATATGACGGATCACACTTGAATTTTCCAGGTCTGGATCGTCGTGCCCTCGGTATCGAAGATCTCTATCCCAGTCAAAAAGATGCTATTTGGATGGATATCTTGCTGGGAGGAGGTATCGTAGACCATGAAGTCGGTGGCGGAAAAACCCTCATCATGTGTTGTGGTGCTTATGAGAAAAAACGCCTCGGAATAGTCCATAAGCCAATGATCATTGGATTGAAAGCCAATATCCATGAAATTGCCAGAACATTCTGCACGGCCTATCCGATGGCCCGAGTCCTTTATCCGGGGAAGGAGGACTTCACTCCCAAGAAACGGGAACAAATTTTCCGCCAGATCAAAAACAACGACTGGGATGTTATCATACTCTCGCATGAACAATTCGGCATGATACCTCAATCCCCCGAGATTCAGCAGGAGATTCTCCAGGCAGAACTCGATAGCGTAGAACAAAATCTGATGTTACTCCAGCAACAAGGTAAAAACATCTCACGCCGCATGATAACCGGCTGTTTGAAACGTCAGGCCAATCTGAACGCCAAACTTAAAAGTGTACAATATGCTCTCGACAATCGCAAGGACGATTCCGTAGATTTCCGGAGGATGGGCATTGATCATCTGTATGTGGACGAAAGTCACAAATTCAAAAATCTTACTTTCAATACACGGCATGATCGTGTGGCGGGTCTCGGGAATCCCGATGGAAGCCAGCGTGCACTCAACATGCTTTATGCCCTGCGAACTATTCAGCAACGGACAGGACGTGACCTGGGTGCCACCTTCCTATCTGGAACAACCATATCCAACTCGCTGACAGAACTGTATCTATTATTCAAGTATCTGCGACCCAAAGAACTCGAACGGCAAAACATCCGCACGTTCGATGCCTGGGCCGCCGTATTTGCCAAAAAAAGTGTCGATTACGAATTTTCCGTCACCAACGAGATCGTGCAGAAAGAACGCTTCCGATACTTTATCAAAGTACCCGAACTGGCTGCCTTCTATTCCGAAATTACGGACTATCGAACGGCCGAGGACATCGGTATCGACCGTCCTCGTAAAAATGAAATCCTACACAATATTCCACCGACACCGGATCAACAGGATTTTATCGAACGATTGATGTTGTTCGCAAAAACGGGGCAAGCCGAACTGCTCGGACGTGCCCCATTGTCTGAAAGCGAAGAGAAAGCCAAAATGCTTATTGCAACCGATTATGCTCGTAAGATGGCTCTCGATATGCGCATGATTGACCCGGTCAGCTATGGCGATCATGTCGACAACAAAGCCAGTCACTGCGCGGCACAGATCGCGGCCTATTACCAACGCTACAATAAATATAAAGGAACACAGTTCGTATTCTCAGATCTGGGAACCTATAAGTCCGCTTCGGAGTGGAATGTCTACTCCGAGATTAAGCGCAAACTGGTCGATGAATACGGCATACCACCTTCAGAGGTTCGGTTCATTCAAGAAGCAGGTTCCGAGAAAGCCCGCAAAGAGTTGATCGACGGAATGAATACAGGACGTATCCGGGTGCTGTTCGGTTCGACTGAAATGCTTGGAACAGGCGTCAATGCGCAACAAAGATGCGTAGCGATCCATCATCTCGATAGTCCCTGGCGTCCCAGTGATCTCGAACAACGCGAAGGTCGAGGAATCCGGAAAGGGAATCTGGTGGCAAAACTTTATGCCGACAATAAGGTCGATGTAATCATTTATGCCGTTGAAAAATCACTCGATGCCTACAAATTCGGGCTACTGCACAATAAGCAGCTATTTATCCGACAACTCAAAAGCAACAAACTCGGATTACGGACCATCGACGAAGGTGGATTGGACGAAGGCAGCGGCATGAACTTCTCGGAATATGTTGCCGTACTTTCAGGGAACACAGACCTGTTGGAAAAAGCTCGTCTTGAAAAGAAAATTGCCTCCCTGGAGAGTGAACGACAGAGTTTTATCCGGAACAAATCATCCAGTCGCTATCGGCTTGAATACCTCCGTAATGAAATAAAACGTGTCGAAGATCTTGCAAAACGTGTCGGTAAAGACCTCGAAACCTTCAAAAGCAGAGTGGAACTAAACGAAGACGGATCTTATCGTAATCGCATCGTTTTGGACGGTGTGGACAGCAATGATCCCCAATTTATCGGCAAGACATTAAATCATCTCTCCAAAACCATGGTTACAGATGATACACCTCAGTGTATCGGATCCATTTATGGATTTGAGATCGTTGTAAAAAGCGAACGAACGATGAAAGAGAATTTTGAAATGATCCACAATCGTTTTTATGTACGAGGTGAAGGAAATTATCTTTACCAATACAATTACGGGAATCTTGCCGGTGATCCTCGCACGGCAGCACTAAACCCCCTTAACGCATTAGGAACGATTGAGACTGTGTTGGAAAGACTCCAAAATGAACGTACAGAATTCATGAAAGATATACCCCAACTGCAACAAGTCATTGATAGTACCTGGCGTAAAGAATCTGATTTAGCCTCCTTAAAAACAGAAATGGAAGGTCTCGACAGACGTATCCAACTCTCCCTAAAACCCATGAATGAAGATAGTGGAGAAGAGGTAACTCAAAACGAAGAATCGCAACACGAACAAAAGGTCACAACAAAAGATCACGACATCATGTCTCATATCCCGTCACGACTGAAAAACATCGTCGCCACTTCAGATGGACGAATCATTATCGCTTCAATGCCCAAGAATAATTTCTCAGGAAAGAAATTTAAGATATAGGAATAGCCGCAAAATGTGGCTATTCCTATATGCCTAAAATATATATCTAAACAATAATAGCTTCTTTATAATTGTATTATCCTATCAATTATCCTAATTTTGTCTGCGGCATATATGACAATGTTCCTTTGATTATGAATACTCCGCAATCAATTCGTCGTGATGATCGATGAAGAAACTGTGTTTTTCGTTCAACATGGTTATGGCTGACACTATCACCCGCATCCAGTTCATAAAAAAACGGAAAGTTATGATAACTCCCCGTTTACTTATTAATCACAACGTAATTTTGATGATTATCATATCATAGTTGTTTGTCTTCTCAACTGGGAAGAGGTTGTCATGAATCTAATACCATTGTTGTTGTCCATTTATATAAGTAAATATCCTTTCTTCTGTGCCATGAGTATGATTTTTGAGTAATAAAAGTGTATTTTCTGGCACGTTGTCGAATATAAGTGTACCCCCTGTTTGGGTCCCTGTTTTGCGTCCTAGGGATTTCCACATTAAATCATAATAGAATAATTCATATATGTTATTTTCTTGAATAAAATTCCCATCATTGTGAGGCAGAAAATATATTTCAGAAATACAATGGGGTTGGTTAAACTGCAATCCGAGGAATGTATTTTCAGACTCAAAAGATAAAAAATAGGTTAAAGGGTCTTTATCAAAAGCTTTATGAATATCGTTCCCACGCCTACAATTTGTTGTCCCTATTGGTATTCCGTGTATTTCTTTACCCAAATTATCATACACCGTTAATTCTGCCATATTTCCAAAACCTTTGGGAGGTGATAGAAATCGAAAGAACCGAAAGGGGGTATTGTTCTTGATTCTCACGGTATGGGGCGATACATTGTTTAAAGTATCGATAGTATAGAGATTAACAGCATCGGAAAAATCTGCATTATTAGCTCCTTGAAAAATACCATTAATTAATTTTTGAGGAATATCGATCGTATTCAAATTCGGATACTTTCTGTTGATTTGTATTTTTCTGCTTTTGTGTGTATCCGGACGTAAAGTGACAATCTGACCTTCATTAGTGACATAAAAGGGATAACTAGCTGGAGTAAATTCTTGATTTTGGTTGTAATACATAACTAAAAAAACGCAATGTGGTGGAATCTTATGTAAGAGTACAGATTGTTTTTTAATAATTCCCCAATCTACAGGAACCCATTGATAATTATTGAAAACAGTAAGATACGCTATGTTATTCCCGTTAGGAGGAGTGCTCGTTAATTCGATGACAGGATTGATGGTTTTTTCATATTCATCCGTTACGTCTTTCATGTACGGATCATTAAAAAAGGGAGGAATCTTTTCTTTTATATCCCGCATGCATAGGGATTCGTTCTGAATGCTGTACATATGCCGATACACTTTGGATATCTTGTTTACATCTCGGCGAATATGCTTTCCTATTTCTACTTGAGGATCTTTCAGTTGAAAGGGGTATAATTTACCGTTCATTTTGATTGTACTCCAACTGTGGCCGTTAAAACGATTTCCCCAGTTGGGCGTGGCATCCCAACGAATAGGTAGACCTACTGAACGTAAAACGTAGTGTGAAAATTCTGTTAATTCTTTGCATCTCCCAATGCTCCACGTTGTCATCATATCAAATAATTTACTTGGATATAAATCAAAAATAGTCTGATATGCAATGCTGTAATCTGTTTCGGGGTGTAATAAATTTTGATTAAAAAATGCACAGACCATAGAATCATTAGCGTTTATTCCATTTAAAGAATCTGTATATCTTTGTAAATTTTGTGCATAGATTTCCATCCAGTTTTCAAATGGTTCAAATTCCACCCTATATGGTAATACATATTCACAGAAGTCTTCAAACGATACGGAGTCAGTCCAAGGGTAGTTGCGAGTTAGGAATGCGGCATCTATATGATGAATCAAAAAATCAGCAGAAATAACTTGTGCATCATAAGTTGCATATATACTATCGGGGTCAGGTTCTGGAATTTGCTTTAGTGCCGTGTTCAATTCAAAATAATCCTGTGTTGTATCTTGAATAATTGAATCCAATGTTTTATAATATCGGTCGACGCTTGGTCCTTGCAATGTATAATGGTAAGCCATATTTTCAATTAAAAATTGCGCGGCTTTGTATTTTAATTTATTAGGGTCTTTTTGTCTATAATGCGTCAGTACTTTTTTTAATTCTTGGGCGTTTTCTCCTGCTATTTGAAACGTTTTTTGCATTTTTGCAGAATAATGGTTGCAACTTATTAGTGCACTTGCCAAAATAATCATCCCCACGCTTATTGAAAGCCTAAAAAGACTTTTGGACAAAAATATAGGAGAATCTTTCATACTACTATTAGTTAGTTAATGTTTATAGCCGTGATTTTTCGTCCTCAGACCCAGATTCGATATATTTGACCTTAAGGTTTTTATTCGGTCCCGCTTTGAAATTGTATCGGAGCGATATTCCCATGGTCCGGTATCCATATTTGGTGTGATTTACTTGCCGAAAATTAGTGCTCTCGGCGGTTATTGTCCGATCTCTAGAGTTGAAGATATCGTTCAGGTTTATCGATACGGTCAGATGTTGTTGAAAAAAGCTGTGTTTGATTGCGGCATTAATTTGCCACATGTCCTCAAAGCGAAGGTTGCCGAAAAGAGCAGAGGACATATAATAGCCGGAAATGTCCAGATACCATTTCTTCCATAGGGTAAATGTGTTGCTTAGATCTCCATTGAATGCTTGGTTTAAGAGGTGTTCATCGGGAAATTTCATGCTGACCCGACTCCAATTGAGCCCTAAGTTGATTTGCCACCATTTGGTGATTTGGGTTGGAATACTCACATTGGCGTAAAACATTTCAGCAGTTGGTATATTTTCTTGCCGGTAAACGATGATATTGTTGTCATTAGCATCTGTTTTGACCACCTGATTAATGACGTTTTTATCTTTGACGTAACCGAGAGTTATCGTAGAGGCTTGATCGATAATCCATGATAGGCTATAATCATCCTCATACATGGGGGTGAGATTCGGATTCCCTTCTACAAACGAGTATTCGGACATGGGTATTCGATAGGGGTTCAATTCATTGAAACTAGGACGTTCGATAGTTCGATTATAATTGATTACCAAAAATTGGGAACTTTTTTCATTTAATGGAATGGACAAATTGGCATGAGGGAAAAGATTGAAATATTTTTGTCGATTAATTTCGGTTACTTTACTATTGGTCGGAATGGCACTCGTATATTCACCTCGTACTCCTATATCTATGGTGATGTTTTTCCATAATTCGGCCATGTAGGAGAAATATATCGCGCCGATATTTTCTGAATAGTGGTTGGAATAGCTTCTTGGGTCGAGGACATTCCATGTGTCGCCAACCAATGCTTCATATAGCATGTCGTTATTCATGTTATTACATGAGTACTTTAATCCCGTTTGTATTTGAGATCGTTTCCCTATTGCAATTTCGAAGTCCGTACTGAGCGTATAAATATTATTGAATGTAGGACTAATATTGCGGTATGTGGTATCATAGTTTTGGAATCCACTGTACATGCTTATATAGTGGGTATAGTTATCCACGTGTCGCCTGTTGTAGTCCACTAGTACTTTGAATGCAGAACCCGCCGTATCCAGTTTAAGTGTGTAATTACCCACTATGCTTATTTGGTTCATTTTCTGTCGGGGAGCGAAAAGACTGGAAACAATAGTTTTCTTCCCTTCTTCATTTATATTTGTTGAGCTACTTGTCTGTCCGCTGCTGGGATTGCGCGAAATATTGACTTCCAATCCTATACTTTGCCGGTCATTGATATCGTAAAGAGTCCCGAGTTGTAGTGCCTGGTAGGTTCGGTTGTTATCTTTTTCTCCTTCAGATTGTTGCCTGGATAGACTGGGGAGAAATAGGGTGGTTTCTTGCATTTCATTGCCGCTAATATCGCGGTTAACGGCGATATTGGAGTAGAGACTGAATTTGTTGTGACGGTATTTCAAATTAATAGATGGTCGCATTTGCCACGCTTTATTATTGACGAGGGAATGGTTGTAGCTCATATTGACGAATCCTTCCATACCTTCTTCTCGTAGTTTTTTTAATGTGATCTTAATAATTCCACCTTTTGCATTGGCATCATATTCAGCACCTGCAAAAGGGATGACTTCTATTTTTTGAATGTCTGAGGCTTGCAGACTTTGTAAGTAAGTGACTAATTCTGTACCGCTTTCTCTTAACAATCGGTCATTTACCATGATCTGTGTTCCGCTGCGGCCATAAACCGTTACGTTACCTTCGTCTGAGAGCATGACCCCTGGTGCTAGAGAAAGAATATCCTTACCGTCACGCCCCATGGCCAAAGGGATATTTCCTATGTTCATGACAAAACGATCGGCTTGACGGGAAATGAAGTTTCCTCGGACAACAACTTCTTCAAGTTGAATGCTTGATGGGGTCAAAACTAGATCTCTAAGTTGGACCGATTTCTGCAAGTGGAGTGTTTGGTCGATAGCTTCGTATCCTAGGAATGAAATGTGCATGTGATAATCTCCTTTAGGTAAAGTGAATATAAAATTACCTTGATCATCGGTCACCTGGAAAAACATCTGTGTCGAGTCGGTCATTGAGGACATCTGCACCGTTGCAAAACTCACTGGTTCGAATTGCTGAGAGCAGACATGCCCTTGAATAGAAATTGTCTGGGATTGAGTATTAAAAGGAATAAAAATGCATACTTGGATAAATGAAAAGTAAACGAATAATCGTAATGATGCATTCATAGCAAAAATTTTAAAGTTGTGATATCCAAATTAGATGCTAAGGGTTAACTCTATGCTTAGCTTGCCCAAACAAGTCGGAATAATTTTATTTCATGTTTCTTATTGTGCCTATTGATTTTTCTGTCATGACAAATTCCTTTATTGGCAAATTTCAGTTTGTCTCGTGCCTCGTGAATGCGTGTATTTTTTGATATCCCTTTTGTTTAATCTTTATTTTTGTAGCAAAATAAGTAGAGAAAGTATTGTTATTTTAGAGAAAATTACGGAAATAATATAAAAGGGCATGTATATGTTCCGTACCATCTTAAAAATTTCGAATTGTATTCGGGGAATATGTCTTGGATATTGGTTGTTGGTTTGTTTAAAGTTAAGAGATTGAGGCTTTGTGCATCCACTTGCTCTGGGGTCAGATAGCCATCTTTTTCTAAAGTGATATATCGTTTCAAATACAATAGTCCTTGTTCATAGGAATTTTTAGTTTCGATTAATCCTAAATAATACCATGGACGAGTCAGGTGAGGCATTATGTGTACAGCTTGACGTAATAAGTTTTGGGCTGAGACTGTATCGCCGATAGCTAAAAGAACCTTTCCGCATTTTGCTAGAGCAATGGGATCAGAGGGGCCTTTTTTTACTATTATTTCTTTTGTTCGTAACCGAAGATTATTCACTAGTTTGTCACTAAAGGGACGATCATATTTTTGCAAATTAGACCATATCGGCGTATCCAAAATATTCGGATTGAGTTCGATTGCCTTTGTCATGTGGGGCAAGGCGGCCGGGATATCTCCCAATTTATATAAATAAAAAGACATCATTAGTCTATATAGAGATTTTTCCGGAAAACGTTCCAGGAGCGTCCTGATATTTGCTATTGCTTCTACGGTGTCCTGTTCCGCCCAGTTAATAGCCGATTCATAAACCTGTAACTGAATATCCTGAGGACTCAATTGTCGAGCTTTTTGTAAATGTCTTTTGGCGCGTTCAAGATAGCTGCTATCTTGAGTTTGTAAGAAATAATTCCAGTTTAATACTGTACGATTAATGAGAAATGGTGCAGTTTCTCGTGTTTTTACGATTGATTGTTGAGCTTCATCGTACTGTTGTTTGTCAAAAAAATCAATGAATTGCTCATTGAAATATTTGTCTTTTGTCTGAGACATGATGGAGAACACTAATACTGTACAGCCCAAGCATATTGTGGCGATTACGGCGTATTTGCACTGAAGAGATGATACGATACCTACTGACTTAGGAGGACAAATATTTTGATAGGAAGCAAGCAATGTAAAAAAAAGCAATTGCATGGCTTGTGATTCAAAAAATACGGCAAATGTCATTTCTTTTACCCCGATGCTTAAGAAGACGATCAATACCGCCAGAGTTACCGGCTGATGACGATTGCGAAAGATCATGAGACTTAATTGCCCCCCTAAAATGCTCCACAATATTAGTCCGATTATTCCTTTTTCGACGCCCATTTGCACCAAACTGTTTGGCGCAAAACTGGTAAATCCAACCGAGTCGGCTTGATAGCGGATAGTATCAACGGCCAAAGAATAATTTCCGTTACCGACTCCTTGCCAAAACTTGTTTTTAAAACTAACGATTGCAGCTTTACTGGATTGAATACGTCCTGAAGTACTTTTTTGTTGTGAAAGTGTCTGATCAAATTTTAAAGTTGTACTGACATCTCCTTTATACGTAATAACTAAGCAGAGAACAATGACGATTGTTATGGTTAGACTCCAAGCTTTTGTCTGGATTTCTTTAGTTTTTTTCCATAAGCCTATCGCAATAATAGAGATTTCCCCCAAAAGTAAAATCAACCAAGCTAAATAGACTCCTCGTGAAAAGGTGACGAGGGCTGCGGCTGATAAAATGACAGATGTAAATGTGAGAAGCATCCATGATAAACGTTTTTTGTAACACAGGGTTTTGGTTATTAATACGATGCTTGCACATCCGATTACTAGTGTTCCCCAAACGTTTAATAGAATTCCAAACGGTTGGTACAAATATTTAAAATTATATAATTGATGCCACTCGACATACTTTAGTGAGTCTTGAAACAAGATAAAAGCAACTAGGGCAATTATACCCAGTACCGAAAATAACGTACAGTATAGAAGTAATAATTTTTTTAAATTTTTTATCTCCCGAAATCCTGAACGAAGTAAGAAATAATAGATGACAGATAAAGAAAAAACTTGAAAGTGAGATATTGGTTGAATTGGAGATATGGACCATAGTAGTGAAATTCCATCATAAGCCCATAATGTAAGTACTATGCCGTCTAATATGCTTAAATACAGACCTTGTTTTTTTATTAATACACATAGTAGTAAGGTTAGAACAATGCACTCACATATATTCTTACTTTCTACTATGGCCAACATCATAATCAAACCGAGAATAGCTGTTATGACCTCGTGCAGTGTTAATTTGATAGGCATTTAAGCTAGTTTTGGGGTGTAATTGTTTCGTTTTCAGATGCGGATTTGTTCCGATATATTCGCTTAAGTTGCATTTTTACCATGCGGAGAATGACATAGACGGTCAAACTGAAAAAAATGAGTTGACCTAGCAGAGTTTTAATAGATTCAAAATCTGGGTTAGTCCCGGATGCCAAATTGATGACTGTTTGTTTGATTAAAGCAGGGGTCGTTTCCCAAAAATGCACTAGAAAGACAGGAATAACAAATATGAAGTAATAAAGGAAAAAGATATTTACTGTGCAAGCATATAGTATCACAAAATATCGTTCTCTTTTTTTTATTTGTAATAAATATGGGTTTTGTGCGATAGGTTGATGACGGATTTTTTTTGTCAGATATGTAATGAATTCTTTGGTTCGTTCTCTTAAATTTGGAACGCCTAATACATCAGAGATAATCCAATAACCATCGAATTTAAAAAATGGGTTGAGTGTGATTAAAAAATTGATATTGATAACAAGAAGAGAATATTTCAGCGTATTATCGTATGAATTAAAATAAAAGAGCAATAGTGGAATTAACAGGATTAATTGAAAATAAATTCCAGCCATATTTACGATTAGTCGTTGCAAGCGGGGTAGTCTCCATATACCCGAAACATCGGTGTAAAATACAGGGAAATTTAAATAGAGCCCGAATCCAACACTTCCATGCTGAATTCCATAGTGGCGACATGCCGATGCATGTCCAAGTTCATGAATAAAAGAACTGAACAACAATAAACTAAAAATGCCAATTAATGTGTAGATATTGACTTGTGATATATTGTAAACGGTTAAGTCTTGGCTCAAGAAAATAATTTCAAGTCCTATGCTGAAGATAATCAGCATCAACATAATCCATTTATTAAAAAGAAATTTTCCTATGTTGGAAAAATGTCCGACTGATTTAACATTCAATAATTCTATACTGAATAAAAATGTCCGCTTTGATTTTGTTGATACGGTGGGGTGAATAATTGGGATAATGCACCGTTTGATTAATGCTCCCATTTCATCTTGAGATACATGGCATCCCTTTTGGATGGCATAGCGTTCACACGCCTCATCCATGGTTCGACTTTCTTGTAAAATAACAATTAAACGAGCTACAGCATTACTGATTTCAAAATATCGTTTTTCAAAACATGCTACATATTGCTGTTTAGCATTCGAAGTCGAGAACTGGTGTATTTGTATCAGAGAAATGGCCTCTAGATCCATGAGTAGATTTTTTTCGAATGAAAGATATTGACGACTTACAGCGATGAATGATCCTGACAGCTGTAAGTCGTCAATATAATTAAGAATCTATATGTTCAATTCTGCGTGCCCGCCACACTTAATTGCACAGCGGGGAAGTGCATCGCATTGCCCCGATTCGGTCAGGAAGTCTACTAATCCTCCTACCATCAAGGGGTCGGTTTCCAATCGTTCTTCCAGTTCATTGACGTAATACTCGTCATACAACGTGTCGTTCATCGGTACGAGCTCGTTGACCTTTTGTTTTTTGTCATCCATAATGATTAAATTTTAATTGTTATTTATCCGCGTGTTTTACAAGGCCATAATATTTTTCATAGGCTTTGTTGGCGGCATGTTTAAATGTGTCAGGATAATTGAAACAGAATGTAGAATTAATTCCATTGTATAACTTGGCTTTAAAATAACATCCGCCACTGCACAGGAATACATATTTACATCGAGAGCAACTTTCGGATTTTCCTGTATGACGCTCTTGCCATTCTTCACGTATCTTTGTCCATTCAATGTGAGAATCTCCGATATGGCCTAAGGCACTTTCAGGCTTACCGACATGGCTCCAACATCCGTAAATGTCACCGTACGGATCGAAAAGATATTCTCCTGATTGAGCTGAGCAATAGATTGAATGTAGACGCAAGGGTTTTTTATCTTGCATGGCGGTATAAATTTTCTTTATGACATTGGTGTCTTGACAAATGTATCCAGAATTCTGATGTTTCCGATTGAATTCTAGGTGAGTCATATAATGGAATGTACTAGATCCGTTTTGTGCACACCGTTGCTGAGTCTGACGTTTTTTTTCTTCAGGAACTTCATAGTCCATCAATAAGGCAGAATAAAACATGAAGTTTTTATTCTGTGAATATCCCAGACTGTCGAAAAGAGTTGTCAACGTTTCCAGATCTTGGTAATTGTCGGCATCAGTATTGACCCGAACTGAAACTTCTACCTCATGTCTTAAAGCAATGTCAATGTTTTGAATGATACGATCGAAAGTTTCCTTGTCTGTATAATGAATGCGACGTTTATTGTGCTGTTTTTTTGCACCATCAACAGTAATCTGAAGAAAACGTATTTGATCTGGTCCCAATAAATCTTCGAATTCAAGTAAATCGTAACCATTTGTAATAGCTTCAAAAACATAACCTAACTCGCGTCCTTTTTTAACTATATATTGGACAATTTCTTTATTTTCTTTTAGTAAGGGTTCTCCTCCATATAAAGTAATATGTTTATCATGGAGCTCTTGGTGAGGTTCGATTTCTAACATGGCTTTAAAAACCCTGTCGACCATTTGTCTATCAAATTGCTTTTTCGTCCATTGTCGTCCATTGTGGGAAATGCCGTTTTCATAACAATATGGACATCTGAAATTGCAATCATAAGAAATAATAAACATAAAGTTTTTATGCAAAATACTGTCTCGTCGATGCAGTAATTTTGCTAGTTTTTTTACATGTATAATTTCTTCGTCTTGATTTTTATCGGTAATGTATCCTCGCTTTAATAGAAGTTGAAATGTATTTATTGAGAATGGGCTTTCTTGGGGGACTAAATGATTCCGATGGGACTTTAAATGTCTCACGATAGATCCGTTTGCAATATCTATTGCTCCAGTATATCCATGAACCAATAAATATTGATCATCTGCTTGTTTAAGCTCGATAAAAATGGTATACAATGATAACTTGTAAAAATCTAACATGTTAAAAGGCGTAAAGTGTTTCATATTTGATATAGCTAAGTTAATAATATATTTTAAATTTCTTGCATAGTTTTTCCATCTTCTGTGGAATTTATTATAGTTTGTCTGGACTGTTCATCCAATCGTGGATTAACTCCCTTTTTCGATAATTATTTAACATAAGATTAATTCACTAGTGTCCCGTTTAAACTAACTCACACTGAACAAGTTAGGATATTCGTCAGTTACAACGGATTTTTGTTTTTTGTTAAATAATTGATTTACAGGCACTTTCCCAAACAACACAAAGCCTAACGTTTGAGAAATAGTATATAACGATTGCTCCAGCCCTAATTTTTTCTTGGCAAGCGCCAGAATCAGGAATGAGCAGACCGCAATCCAAATTTGAGTATAGACGGCATTCTCGGAGGTGCCATAGAATGACTTGATATGAAGATGTTGCTTTATCCATTTGAAGAACAGTTCGACGTTCCAGCGCTCTCGGTAGAGTTCTGCGATTGTCAGGGCTTCGTATCCAAGATGGTTGGTGAGGAAGCGGTAGACCTTGCTGGTGGCGAAGTCTTCATATGTAACCAGTCTGAGAGTCTCGGGATAGCTCTTGGATGCTTTGACTCCTGTAAGTTTGATGATCTCATCGCTGATGATACCAGCTTCGGAATCACGTCCTCCGGACTCGACAACTTCGTACGCCATATTGTCCTTGGCAACTTGGCACCCATTGTATTTTTTGTCATAGCTCAACATATCATATAATATGTAAATATAGCAGTTTTACTTTATTTTATGATGTGTTACAGAGATAAATTTTTGAAT
>ERZ835080.650-NODE-650-length-35346-cov-3.596413_pt1 | contig 35346 bp, 30 predicted proteins | sample MGYA00519688_ERZ835080 | MGnify/ENA primary metagenome ERZ835080 (study PRJEB31850, sample SAMEA3708770) | human gut metagenome | biome: human gut; feature: human-associated habitat; material: faeces | place: China | collected 2014 ... | reverse complement strand
CTCTATCGACTTTATATGCCATCTTACTTTTTAGGGACATTTACTGAATATCCCTACACAAATGATAAAAAAGGATATGCAAAATACTGTGACCCCATTTGATCTTCTCGCCCTCCTATTCTACTAAAGATAAAAAATAAATTAAAGATTCTAGTATGAAAATGAATAAAATATTTCAGAAAGCCATTTGCCTATTTTCCTGAATACGGACATTCAACTGTTGTTGGTATTCCAAAAGATATTCTATATAATTAGAATATTTCTCAGGAGATTCCAAAAATATATTTAAAGATTTTTTCACCCAGTCCAATGCAGAATCATATCGATCGTTAAGTTCTTCATATAATGCCATATTAGCGGCTGCTTTAGCCTTCCGACCCATTTTCTCCGCATTTTCGTAAACATACTCCCATAAATAAGAAGCTTCTTCATAATTTCCTCTATTCCAGTAAGAATTTGCTTCTTTCATCAAAGGGTACGGAGTAACAAAATAAAAACGATCTGCATTATCAATATACGGATAAAACTTTTTACTGACCTGATACCCGGAATGATTTGTTGCATCGATCAAACAATTTTGAAATGATGGGAACCTGTCTAAAGTCCGATTTTCTGTTTCTCCATACGATTGCCACGATATAGTATCTTTACAGGAAAAAACGCTCGGTAAATATTTTTCTCCTATATAAAGTTTGAAATCAGCATAAACAGCAATATCCAAATCTCCAAAAAATAGAGCTTCGTCTACCTGAGTCAAGTGAATAGACGGAATAACAGATAATCTATCTAAAGACAAAATGGCATCTGCATTTAAACTATCCTTGATAAGTCGTACTTTGTCTTCTGGCAAAATATATTCTGTCATAGGATCATTCTGCATCGAAACTACAGATAGAGTCTTACCAGAAGCTTGCTTTAAAGAAGATGATACGCTTTTTACAAAATGCGGAATAAGATTTCCTCTTTTTATCTGCAACCGTTGACGCTCATTATAAGCGTCAATAATTTCACCTTCATCTTCTACCGGTGTACGTTCGGGGGTATTGATTACTATGGCTAACGTCCGAAGAGAATCTGGCAATATCGTCTCCGATGGACGTAATATTTCGAGTGGGACATAAACAGCTGTCGCACATGAAGTAAACAATAAAATAAAAAGTAAACTTATAGTATTTAACCAATAATGCATAAATATCAAGGTTTATGAATAGCTATTCTACAAACATACAAATTTATTTCATGTGAGGAATATTCATTTCTTATAAAAAAACTAAGAGTCTTTTCGAGCCTGATTAAATTTTATAAAAATATCTCATCAGATTATCCTATTTTATTGTATTGTGAATAAAGTATTTAATACATCTTTGCTTACTGAAAGAAAAGCTAAAGAAAAAATACGATTAATAAAAAATCGGAAACACCTGTAAGTAGATTTACTTATAGGTGTTTCCGAAACAAATATAACCACCAATTATTAGTAATTCCATTGACAAGCGATCATACGCAGATTGTTATCCCCTATCGTACGCAAATCTATGAGTTGGTTAAATCGGCAATTAATATATACCAAATTCGGGCAAAATGAAACATCCAGCATGGTCAACTGATTTTGATTACATAATACCCGTTGTAACAGATAGCGATTGCTTAAATCAAGTGTTGTCAAATCATTATAAGAACAATCGACGAAAGTAAGTTTGTCCGTTCCGTTAAGATTTAACCGGGTAAGGTTATTATATGAACAAACCAAATCAGTAAGAGCATCACAATTCAGAACATCAAGTGTTACCATATTGTTATCACTACAAAATAGAGTAAAAAGATTCGGTTGTTTTGACATAATCATTGTACGGATATTATTATCATCCATATTCAAGTTTTGCAAATTAACTGTCCCGAACAGATTTAAATTCGTCAAGCGATTATATCCGCAATAGAGATTTTTCAAATTAGCACAACTATCAACATTAAGAGATTCTAAGTGACACCCTTGAACATTAAGGGATTCTAAAGCAGATGAACCCTGAATATTGAATTCAACAAAAAGATTATTAGAACAATTTAAATTTTTCAATTGCGGAGATGTAGAAAGGTCGATTTCTGTGAGACGATTTTTATAACAATCAAGCTTGACCAACGCAATACAACCGGTTAAATCAAGTTCTGACAATTTATTACGGCTGACATTCATATCTGTAAGAGCTGAACAGTTCGTAGCATCGACTACCGTAATCTTATTTCGAGAAAGGTTCACTTTCTGCATAGCTGAAAAACCATTCAAATTTATGTCTCCCGCTAAATCTTTATCTTGCCAATCTATAGAAACCACTCTACCGTTATTCCAAGTAACACCTTTCCATGCTGCCGGAGTATTAATACTTACGATTTCCAACCGATCGGCATTGGAATCTCCTTTAGCAGATTTCTGCTGCAAAAAACTTTGCAGTTGTTTCACTTCATTTTTGTTATACTTCTGAGCAAATAGCACTGTGCTTCCCAGGACTAGTGCCACAATTAATAAAACTCGCTTCATAACTTCTTTTATTTTATTAGACTTATTGTCGGTTAATATCCTCTTCCCGATATTAACTTTACACTCATTAAAACAATATAGTCGAAAAAAAGTTTTGAAGAACGAATTTTACAAAAAAATGAAAAGAGGAAAGACTACTTTTCATTCAGTCTTATTCCATTCTCAAGAATCAGAATCAATCTTTGCTTGTATAATGCACCTATCGCTTTTTTGAAATTTTTCTTGCTACAAGAAAAGTGCTCGGCAATCTGCTCGGCAGAAGATTTATCAGAAAGAGGCATATAACCTTCATTTTCGTGTAAGGATCGAAGAATTTCAGAAGATAGCGTATCTATCTTTTCATATCCTACCGGTTGTAAAACAACATCGATTTTTTCATCTTTACGGATATGTTTTATATATCCTTTTATATGATCGCCCTTTTCTATATTGCAAAATATCTCATTGTAATAAACCATACCCCAATGCGCATTATTGATAATAACCTTATACCCTATCTCGGTTTCTTGTACTACTAATAAATCAACTTCCTGATTTATTTCATAATCGATCGGAAGATTATTCAAAAATTTATTCAGTTTAGCTGAAGCAACGATACGTCCACTCTCATGATCAAGATAAGCATAAACAGTATAATAATATCCCTGTTTCATATCGACTCGTTGTTCACGGAAAGGAACTAACAGATCTTTCATTAACCCCCAATCCAAAAATGCACCGACCCTATTTGTCGATTTCACTTTTAAATATGCAAACTCTCCAACTTGAATATAAGGTTTTTCTGTAGTAGCAATAATTCGATCTTCTGAATCAAAATAGATAAAAACATCTATTATGTCTCCTATACGACAATTTTCAGGTATATATCGAGCAGGAAGTAATATCTCGCCTTTATCTTCTCCATCTAAATACACACCGAAATCTACTGTTTTTATAACCTTTAAGGCATTATACCTTCCTACTTTTACCATAATTTGTTTCTTTTGGAACAAAAGTAAATAAACTTCAGATATTATAAAAGCTCCTTCATAGGAATATGGAGAATATATTTTTATGAAGTTTTTCAGAATCATCAAATTTTTCTAAAATCACGCCGTACAATATGATCTTTCAGCATTTATTTTTACTTTTGTATATAAACCTTAAATATTTAGTAAGATGAAGAATGCACAATACTTATTCATCATAGTTTTATGCTATGTTGCAATGACAGGTAAAGCTCAAAATAATAGATTTACACCTCCTATTATGGGATGGAGTTCTTGGAATACTTATCGTATAAACATCAATGAACAACTTATAAAAAAACAAGCTGATGCAATTATTGATAGAGGTCTGAAAACCGTTGGATATCGATATATAAATATCGATGACGGTTTTTTCGGATGGCGTGATGAATCGGGAATACTTCATACTCATCCCAAGCGTTTTCCCAACGGATTGGAAAACATCGTTAAATATATACATGATAAAGGTCTAAAAGCTGGCATTTATTCTGATGCAGGAAGTAATACTTGCGGTTCGATTTGGGACAACGATCCAAATGGAATAGGAGTCGGGCTATATGGGCACGAGAAACAAGATGCAGACCTCTTTTTTAACAAATGGGGGGTTGATTTTATCAAAATAGACTATTGTGGTGCCGGACAGGAATTAGCATTAGATGAACAAAAGAGATATACTGAAATTTATCGAGCTTTCAATGATATTACTCCAGAGTGGGCATCTATCAAACATATAATAAATAAGAACCTTTATTTATCAGCCTATGCACGAAATGGTCATTATAATGATATGGATATGCTGGAAATAGGAAGAGGTCTAAAACCTGAAGAGGAAGAAGTTCATTTCGGTATGTGGTGTATCATGAGTTCGCCCTTACTTATCGGTTGCGATTTAACTACTATTCCGGATAAATCTTTAGAATTACTGAAAAACAAAGAACTAATAGCTATCAATCAAGATTCGTTAGGTCTTCAAGCTTATGTAGTTCAACACGAAAAAAATGGATATGTATTAGTCAAAGATATTGAACAAAAACGAGGTAAAGCCAGAGCTATGGCTTTATATAATCCATCAGACTCGATTTGTTCGTTTTCTGTACCCACTGCATGTTTGGAGTTAGGTGGAACAATAAAAGTCCGAGATTTAATAGAACATAAGACTATTGATACAAATAAAGAATATTTAGAATATGAGTTACCTCCTCATAGTGCAAAATTTTTTCGTATAGAGGCGGAAAAGCGTCTGGAATCATCGCTTTACGAAGCTGAATGGGCTTATCTTCCATGTTATGATGATCTGGGTACTCGTTCTAAAAGTATCCGCTATGCTCCATGTGAAAAGGCATCCGGAAAAATGACCGTTAGCTTTATTGGCGGGAGCTCTGAAAATTATGCTGAATGGGATAATGTTTACAGTAAAAAAGGGGGTGCATATGAAATGAAGATTTTTTATTTGCCTGAAAAGAACCGCAAATTAGAAGTCAATATAAACGGAAAGTCTTATTTCTTTAAAAATTTAGAAACCGATAGCTCAAAGGGAATTATGACTATTACTCTTTCTGTACAATTAAATCGTGGGGAAAATACAATTCGCATAGGCAGTCTCTATTGCTGGGCTCCAGATATAGACTGTTTTACATTAAAAAGACGATAATTCACCGTTTCTGATTTCAGCAAATGAAAGAATAACTTACCTTTGTGATCACAAAAATTTTCAATATGATATTTTATTTTTCGGGAACGGGAAATTCTGAATGGGTTGCAAAAGAAGTAGCAAAAGCACAAAATGAAACAATATGTTTTATTCCCGAAGTTATGCAAAAAAAAGAATTTTATTATCGAGTCTCGGAAAAAGAAAAAATAGGGTTCGTATTTCCCATATATTCTTGGGGCCCGCCTAAACTCATTCTCGATTTCATTAAGCTCATACAATTAGAAATAAAGTATAATAACTATGTTTTTTTTGTTTGTACTTGTGGTGATGATATCGGGCTAAGCAAAAACATCTTTGTGAAAGCATTATTGGCCAAAGGAATTACTTGTAACAGTGGATTCTCTGTTATAATGCCAAATAATTATATATTAATGAAAGGGTTTGATGTAGATTCTCCAGTTTTGACAGACAAAAAATTAAGAGAAGCTATACCTAGAATGGAACAGATAAATTCATGGATAAGTAATAACAGATCAGGCTTATTCGATTGTAAACAAGGGCATTTTCCTTTCTTTAAAACTCGAATTATATGGCCATTATTCAATAAATATCAAATATCGGATAAAAATTTTTATGCCACAGACTTATGTAACGGTTGCAGGTTGTGTGAACAAAAATGCCCTGTTGGAAATATAAAAGTCGATAAAAAACCGAAGTGGCAGCACCATTGTATTCTTTGTCTAGCATGTATTCACAGATGCCCGCAAACGGCAATTCAATATGGGAAGAAAACACAGAAAAAAGGCCGCTATTACAAAGGGAAAAAATGAACTAATAACGAAATTAAACGGTTTTTCTTTATAGCGTACGCACAAAACTTTTTATTTCAAACAAAATATAAATCAGAAATTTTTATATATTTGTAAATATGTCAACTAAATCATCCAAATATGAAAAATAGATTTATTCTTTTATTCGGATTCTGCTTTCTCCTTTTATGTATAAACTCTTGTAAGCAGAAAAAAAATCATCCAGACAAAACTGACTCGGATCAGCAAACGGAATTGACCGACACGGCTATTTCTATAAAAGGAATAGATACATTATCTTTTGCTCTTTATGAAAATGAGAAAAAATATCATATCAATAATGACACGACAATGCCGGCCTGTACGTTCTCTATCGACATGATTTATCCGGATAATTATCCTAACAATATAAAATTAAAACAGATACAAAAATATTTTGTGAAGAGTATTTTCGGAGAAGAATATGAGAGTTTCGCTCCTAAATTAGCTGCAGAAAAATACATGCAGAATTATATAGACACTTATAAAAAAGATATGTCTCAATATAGCCATTCTAAAAAAGACATCGGTGTATGGATGAATTATGAATTATCTGTAGGTAGCCGCTCTCTTTATAATAATCACGATATATGGAGCTACGAATTATCGACTTATATGTTTACCGGTGGGGCACACGGCATTTATACAACTACATATCAAACTTTTGATTTACAAAAAGGTAAGAGCCTTCTTTTGAATGATCTTATTAGTGAAAAAAATAGAGCAACAATAGATGAGTTATTACGAAAACAATTGGCAATCGATCTTAAATTAACAAATATCAATGAATTAAGCAAGAAAGATTATAGTCCTGAAAACATTGTCGCTACCGATAATTTCTATGCGGGAAAAAATGGAATCACGTGGTTATATAATCCGTATGATATCGCACCTTATTATTTAGGTCAAACACGAATTACCCTACCATACTCCGTATTGCGTCCTTACCTTTTACCAGAATGTCCCGTAAAACGTATTTTTGAATAACACAGTCTTCACAATAATTATTTTATGAAGCAATAAAAAACGCCAATGATTTATTAAAAAATTATTGGCGTTTTTTATATAATCAATTATATAAGTATTAGACCTCTTTATTTCTTCAATGCGGCAATACTTTCCTCTAAAGATTTTATTTTACTTTCTGCATCGGACTGTTTTTTCCGCTCCATTTCAACAACCTGTGCCGGAGCATTATTCACAAAACGCTCGTTACTTAATTTAGCAATGACCGATTTTAGAAAACCTCGTAAATATTTCAGTTCCTCTTCTTGCTTTTTCAATTCGGCTTCTACATCAATATTATTTCCTAACGGAACGGCATACTCGGTTGTGCCCACCAAAAATGAAGCTGCTGTAGCATCTTTTTCATTAACCGACAAAATAGCCGACAAATTAGCAAGTTTAGAAATTACCGCATCATTCCCCGAATTGTGCTGTCCGATAACTTGTAATTCTAACGTATCCTTATTCGGGATATTCTTTTGAAGACGAATCGAACGCACTCCTGAAATAATCTCTTTTGCCGTCTCAATTTGTGCCAATAGAACTTCATCATAAGTCTCTACTCCCGGTAATTGAGCGATCATGATACTTTCCCCCTCTTTACGGTCACAAATGTGCTGCCAAAGTTCTTCTGTAATAAAAGGCATAAACGGATGCAGAAGTTTCAATAGATCATCAAAAAACGACAAAGTCTTTTCGTATGTCGTAGCATCTATCGGCTGTTGATATCCGGGTTTGATCATCTCCAAATACCATGAAGAAAATTCATCCCAAAACAATTTATATACCACCATCAACGCTTCCGAAAGACGATATTTAGAGAACAAGTCTGCAATCTCGATACTTGCTTTTTTCAGCATAGCATCAAACCACCTTACTGCAATCTTGGCTGACTCAGGCTGATCTATAGACGAATCTACCGACCATCCTTTTACCAACCGGAATGCGTTCCATATCTTATTATTGAAATTACGTCCTTGTTCACACAATGTATCATCAAATAAAATATCATTTCCGGCCGGAGCAGAAAGCATCATTCCCATACGAACCCCGTCAGCCCCGTACCTATCGATCAATTCTAACGGATCGGGGGAATTACCTAACGACTTAGACATTTTACGGCCTAATTTATCACGGACAATTCCGGTAAAATAGACATTCTTAAACGGCATCTCTTTCTGATATTCATAGCCGGCGATAATCATACGGGCTACCCAAAAGAAAATAATATCGGGAGCTGTAACCAAGTCACTGGTTGGATAATAGTAATTCAGTTCTTCATTTCCAGGATGATTAATACCGTCGAACAGCGATATAGGCCACAACCAAGAAGAAAACCATGTATCGAGACAATCTTCATCTTGTCGTAAATCTTCCGTTTGTAAAGCAGAATTACCTGTTTTCTTACGAGCCAGTTCCAAAGCTTCCTCTTTAGTTGCCGCTACGACATACCCACCTTCGGGAAGATAGTATGCCGGGATTTGATGTCCCCACCAAAGCTGACGGGAAATACACCAATCCTTAACATTTTCCATCCAATAGCGGTATGTATTTTTGTATTTTGCCGGATAAAACTTTATATCGTCATTCATTACAGCCTCTAACGCCGGTTTGGCAAGATCGGTCATTTTTAAAAACCATTGCATAGAAAGTTTAGGCTCTATCACAACATTCGTACGTTCCGAATGCCCGACTTTATTAGTATAAGCCTCCGTTTTTTCCAACAGGCCCGCAGCTTCCAGATCTTTTTCTATTTGAACACGGACATCGAATCTGTCCATACCGACATACATTCCGGCAGCATCGCTTATCGTACCGTTATCGTTAAAAATATCGATACTCGGCAGATTATACTTTTCGCCCAGCATATAGTCGTTAACATCATGTGCCGGAGTGACTTTCAGGCAACCCGTACCGAATTCGATATCGACATAATCATCTTCGATGACCGGAATTACCCGGTTTACCAACGGAACAATAACTTTCTTCCCTTTTAAATGCTGATTTTTGGGATCATTCGGATTGATACACATAGCCGTATCTCCCATAATCGTTTCAGGGCGGGTCGTTGCGACTACGGCATATCCGTCCTCACCCTCAATCTTATAGCGTAAATAATATAACTTTCCGTGTTCTTCTTTATAAACGACTTCTTCATCGGAAAGAGCAGTCAAAGCCTTCGGATCCCAATTTACCATACGGACACCCCGATAGATAAGTCCTTTATTATATAAATCGACAAAAACTTTCAAGACACTTTCGCTACGAAGCTCATCCATAGTAAAAGCCGTTCTGTCCCAATCACAAGAAGCACCTAACTTACGGAGCTGCTGCAAGATAATTCCTCCGTGAGTTTCTGTCCATTCCCATGCATGTTTCAGAAATTCTTCCCGCGTAAGATCAGTTTTCTTAATTCCCTGAGCTGCCAATTTGTTCACGACCTTCGCTTCGGTTGCGATAGAAGCATGATCGGTACCCGGAACCCAGCAAGCATTCTTCCCGGTCATACGGGCACGACGGATCAAAATATCCTGAATCGTATTGTTCAGCATATGCCCCATGTGCAACACTCCCGTAACATTTGGCGGAGGTATGACTATCGTATAAGGTTCACGGCCATCGGGTTTCGACTTGAAATATCCGTTTTTGAGCCAATACTCATACCACTTTCCTTCAACCTCGGCAGGATTGTACTTCGTTGCAATTTCCATTCTATTTCGTAATTTCTTGTTTTTTTATTTTTATACAGAACAAAAGAGACAAAAATCTCCAAAATGCGACACAAAAGTACAAAATATTCGAGACAGAAAGAGACAAAAGAGCAAATTTCACAAGAAGTTTTTCTATTTTTGTCGAATATTAATAAGACACTCATTATGAAATTTCGGTTCTACTTTATCACATTAGCGATTTTACTATTTGCTTTTCCATTAAAAAGTCAACAGTCTCCCAAACGGGAATTCCGGGGTGCATGGATACAGACTGTTCATCAGTCTCAATACCAAAACATGGATAAAGCTACCATGCAGACATATCTTACAGCAATGCTTGACGGCCTGCAACAAATGGGTATAAATGCTGTCATTTTTCAAGTAAGACCTCAAGCAGACGCGTTCTATCGATCATCGTTAGAGCCATGGAGTCGTTTTTTTACCGGGACACAAGGCATAGCACCGACTCCGATATGGGATCCGATGCAATATCTCATCGAAGCTTGTCATGAACGGAATATGGAGTTTCACGCATGGCTCAATCCGTATCGTGTAAAAAGCAATCTGAACGAACAATTAGCGCCCGGACACATTTATCATAAACACCCCGAATGGTTCGTAACTTATGGTAATCAGCTTTATTTCGATCCGGGATTGCCCGAATCCCGTAAATTTATCTGTCAAGTAGTAGATGATATCGTATCTCGTTATGATATAGATGCAATACACATGGATGATTACTTCTACCCCTATCCCATTGCAGGAAAAGAATTTCCCGACCAAAAGAGTTTCGCTCGATACGGAAACGGACTGAGCCTATCTGATTGGCGTCGGAATAACGTAAATTTTTTGATTCAAGAACTTCATCAGACCATTTCGCAACGGAAACCTTGGGTTCGATTCGGAATCAGTCCGTTCGGAATATACCGGAATAAGAAAAATGACACGAACGGTAGCGATACGAACGGGTTACAAAATTATGACGACTTGTATGCAGATGTACTGATGTGGACTCGTAACGGATGGGTCGATTATATGATGCCTCAATTATATTGGGAAATAGGGCATAAAGCAGCTTGTTACGAAACCCTTATTTATTGGTGGAATCGTCATAGTAACGGACGGCATCTCTATATCGGACAAGACGTAAAACGAACGATGAACGCAGCGGACGTAAATCCGAAATATTCGCAACTAAATCATAAAATACAATTGAGCCGTTATTTGGACAACATCTCCGGTAATTGTTTCTGGCCGGCGCATCCTCTGTTAGAAAATTACGGAAATGTAGGCAACGCCCTGAAATACGACCACTTCGCTTTTCCCGCAATAATACCGGCATACACATTTATCGATGATAAATGTCCGACAGAAGTAAAAAGTTTAAAAGCTCGTTGGATACCGCAAGGTTATGTTTTGGAATGGAAACGTAAAAACACAAAAGATGAAATGCAGAAGCAGGTTTATTTCTGTATCTACCGATTCGCTGAAGGTGAACCTATTGATCTGTCGAACGGAAGAAATCTTGTTACGACAACACGAGAAACCGGATATTTACTACCCTATCAAAAAGGAACAGAAAAATATACTTACGTTATAACCGCAGTAGACAGAATGCACAATGAAAGTAAAAAGGGCAAAAAAGTAACCGTAAAATTATAAAAAACAAAAGCTTGAAAAAACAGGAGGGTGTGTCAAAACTCAATTTTTGAAGATATGAACTTATAATTTGAAATTTGAGTGCCCTCAAAAGGCTAAAAACGGGTCGTATCATTACTCAATACAGAGCTTGATACGACCCGTTTTAAATGTCATAGTTACAATCTATAACTTTTCGGAGGGGACATTTTAGTTTTGACACACCCCCCTGTTTTTCAAGCCTGCCTAAATTATCGGTCGGCCTTAACCGATACAAGATCAAACTGTTCCAGATATTGCCTCGATACCACTTTCCACAGATAACGACGATTTGCAATTTCAGACATATCTCTTGCAGATTTCTCCAACAATAAAGCATTGTCGTTTCTTAAAAGAGCAATCAGTTGCTCTGCATCCCGAAAATAAAAAGCTTTATTTTCGGTCGTTTCTCGATTATATATGACATCATAGGCCAAAATCGGACAATTAAAAAACATAGCCTCCACTAATGAAGGATTCGTACCTCCGGCACTATGTCCATGAATATAAAAGCGGCAATTATTCCTCAATACATACAAAACATCAAGATCATAGACCGGATCGATCAATTGAATATTCCCGACCCCGCTATATTTTCGTTTCAGTTCTTGCCCGTATGCACTCTTATCCCAGTTACCGATAAAAACCAACACATCACCGCTTTTCGCAAAAGCTTCCAAAGTAATATGGCAATTGTTTTCCGGCTCGATACGGCACACCGTAAACGAATACTCTTTTCTTTTCAACCCATAAAGGTCCAATATCGCACGTTGTCTCTCCTCTCCGACCGACCGTTTCACATGATCCCCTCCGTAAGCGATCAATGCAGAATCTTTTCCGTAGACATCAAGAACATAATCTTGAATACCTTTATTATCCGCAACGATCACATCCGCAAAACGAACAGCCATAGCCTCGGAAAATCTCAGAAACCAACGGGCAAATTTTCCCCATTTTGCCCGCCGGTGCTCTAATCCGTCAATATTTATAACCAAGCGTTTTCGGCAAAACAAGCGAAATACCGGTAAAAATATACACCCCGATACACCTAATATGACAATCACGTCATATCCTCGCATCACTTTCAACAAAGACCAAATATCATACGGAGTACTCTGAAAACCATTTGCGTGTAACGGGACATATTTCAAAAAAGCACCTTTATAAGACAATAAACGCTCTTCTTTTTTAAAGTCTTTACTACTGCAAAATACCGTATATTGCACCTCAAGAGGACAATTTTTCCCAATGATGTTCTCTACCAAAGTCTCAAAACCGCCATATCTCGCGGGAACACCCTGAGTGCCCACGATTGCAACATTTTTCATAAAACGTAAAGTGTTGAAAATCTATAAGATTTATATTCTGTTTAAATTTTGAACAGCCTCTTTTTAAGAGTAGCTTTCGAGCATATTTTTTGTTCCGATAAGGAGTATAACAGAGTACATGACACGCAAGAAACGAAAAGCAAGTTCAAAAAAATAGCTCTAAATATTTTATTTTAAACCGGTACTCAAGCGTGGCCATTTTTCGGGGAATAATGGCAAGTTTCTCTTCACCGTTTCATACGTCAGTGTGTAAGGTAATATGGTGATTCGGAGTATTTAATAACACTCTCAAAAAGACGTCAGAAACACGAGAGTAAGACCTTGCCATACCCCGTATATAGAAAAAGTATCTGTAAAGAAATTAGTCGAATAATGATAAAATAGATTCGGTCATTTTATCGATATTGAAATTTCGAGAATAGGCAGAAGCATTATTCGACAGTTTATTATATAACTCTTGATCGGATAAAAGCAGATGAATATATTCGACAATTTTATTCAAATCCTGCACATCTATTTTATACCCATTCTCTCCATCCGTTACCATTTCGGCAATTCCGCCTTCTGTCGGTACAATCACGGGAAGTCCGGCACTCATGGCCTCTAATGCAGTCAAACCAAATGTCTCGACAAACCGATGTTTGTCAGAAAGATTCAATACAATTGTAGCCTTATTATAAAATGAGGCCACATCTTCTTGCCGTGACAATATTTGTAAATTATCTGTGTTCATTCCTCCAAAGAATTGATCAGATTATAAAGAGTACAAGAGTAATGATACTTTGCAGAACATTTTAAAGCGTTGGCAGATAAAGAAGAATACAAATTTCTATTCTCTAATATTCGGCAAATCTGTTCTGTAATATTTTTTAAATCCTGTACATCTATTTTGTAACCGTTTATTCCATTTTCTACCATTTCTGCAATTCCACCCCGAGTAGGAACAATTACAGGAAGTCCGTTTGTCATAGCTTCAAGAGTTGTCAGTCCGAAAGTCTCCACAGCAAACAAAGGATTGGTCAAATTAATCACTAACGAAGCAGAATTATAGAAAGGTATAACATCCGATTGACGAGAATAAATTATCAAATTACCCCCCCCCCTTAACAAATGTTAAATTATTATCTTTCAGATATTTATCAATATTTTTATCCGTATCATTAATAACTAATACAAATTTATATTGCGGCAACCTGTTAGCCAATTCGATAAATTCCCGTGTACCTTTATATTCTTTTAATGATGAGAGCATTAAGACAGTTTGTCGTCCGAATGCAGCTTCCGCATCCGGATGCAATCGGCTTGTAAACTCCTTAGGCAAAGCATTCGGAATAACACATACCCCACTTTTTCTACCCAAAAATGATCTCTGATATTGCGACACACAAATAATTTTGTGTGCCAGCTTTTGCATCAGAGTTGCCAAAATCTTATAAAAAGCCCCCTTGACGAAAGCGTTTTCATGATAATGATATATTACTTTTTTTCCCATCATGCGCCCTGCCAATGCAGGACCTACCGGAAGCAATGTGTTAATATAAAATACGGTCTGTTTTTGAAATAAATAACGAAAAGCTATAAGAAAAGTATATAACTGAACACCCAAATACCGTGACATAGTTATTAACGGATTAGCAGAAAAATGATAACCATACGACACTCTTTTCAAATTTGCATGTCCGGTAAGTTCATCCAAAACTCCCCCCTTTGAGGTTATCAGATCTACTTCATACCCTTTATCCAGTATTCCCTGTAATACCATCTTCAGCACTTTAGGGCTGCCGCTATAATCATTGAAAAGGTGAAAACAAACAATATGTTTCATACGATTCTATTCTTAAAATTTTCTATCGCTTGATCATAACATTTCTGTAAAAAGAGTTCTCTATCGTCCCAAGTATATTTTTTTGCACATTCTAAAACTCCATACGCTAATTGTTCGAATTTTTCCGGATGTTCCAATAAATAATCGATATTTTTTGCTAAATCAGAAACACACTGCTCATAAGAAAGAATTGGGATTTTTATACCACAACGCTCACAAATTGTATCATGCATACCACAATGATCAAAACTCATAGTCGGGACACCATGACTCATTGCTTCCCAAATAGTAGTCGGATTTCCTTCCTTAGCACTTGTTATTATATGCATATGTGCCATATTAAACAATCCTACAGCCTTATAACGCGGTAGTTGACCATGCCAAACAAGATTTTGATCAAGAGCATGAGATGAAGCAAACCGCTCCAAAGATTGTAGTTCTTCCCCATCACCGACAATATCTAGAATCATTTTATTCCTATTCTTAACTAATAATAAAGCATTTAGCAAAATATTAATACATTTGCCTGCATCAAGACGACCTATTACTATAAAATGATACTTCTTTATATTTGTAAATTTCTCAATATTTAGACATATATCCCCCGTAATTGCATTCTCAGGTAAATAAAGACTTTTTTTGTGAAAAATATTTGAAAAAATTGACTGATTTTCTGTTGTTGAAGTCAACAACAAATCTGTATGATCTAGTACTTTTTTTAATATTCGATTATGATGAAGTTGAATCGCATTTGCCAAATTTCTGAAATAATATTTCAATTTGGTCATTTTTGAGGCATTTTTTAGCAATGCCAAAGATGCGTCTCCTGCTCCTCCGATTGGTCCCCAAATATAAGGTATATCTAATTCCCATAATTTTCCAGGGACTCTATACCCAATTGGTCCTACGAAATGTATCAAGTCAAACTTTTCACTCTCAAACAGATCTTTAGCAACATGATAAACCAATTTATGCCATTCTCGATATGCAAAATAAAATGTATATTGTAAAATATCATGACGATTACACCAATTGAGTGCATTTGTCCATTGATTAGGTTTTACACATATAAAACGGACATTTTTAATACCTACCTCATCTGCATAATGGTCCATTTCTTTAGTATCTCCCATGTGCTTTCCTGAAACTCCATACAAAACTGTTATTCGATTAGATTTTGCCATTCGGGTGACATAATTCCAAGCTACTGAATACTCGCTTCCTTTTGTAGGAGATATTTGATAGGCCAATACTAATATATTTTTCATCTTTATTCGTTTTTTAATAATTAATATATTATGAACCACGTACAACCATAGCATAGGCTTTCATCTTTTCTTTCCAGCTCCATCTTGTAGTAAATAATATTGTCAAGCGGATTAGAATTAATGAATAGCGAAAGCATAAATATCGAAAACCTCTATAATGTTTTCTCACAAAATAGTTATAACTTTTTTGTGCCATCATAAAGCGATTGAAAGACAAACCTTTTTGCTGAAAACTACCGCCTTCAAGGTGTACTATTTCAGGACCTTCTATGATCAATCGCTTTAAGCCTAGTTTTGCCATCCTATACTGCAAATCAGTTTCTTCATAATACATAAAAATATTAGAATCAAAACCTTCCATCGTTTCAAACAAATCATGACGCATAAACATATCAGCACCAGTAATATAATCTACATTATTCTCTCTGTTTAAAACATTTATTGACTCATTAAACACCTTTCCCAACAAATATAAAAGTTCATTTTTAGGCGATGGAAATAATCCAAATGAATTATTAGGACACCCTGTTGGATCCAACAACATACAACCTATTACCCCAATATTTCCTTCATGATGATTTTTCATATACGTTAGAAAAGTTTTCACAGCATTATTTTTAACTATTGTATCGGAATTTAAAAAAAACAAATATTCTCCTTTCGCATATTTTACACCCAAATTATTGGCACGACCAAAGCCTAAATTTTCACCACTATTAATCCATATTACATGGGGATATCTGAATCGAATAAAGTCTTCTGAACCGTCAAATGAAGCATTATCAACTATTATTATCTCAAAATCGACATCTATAGTATTATAATAAATCGATGACAAACAATCAGACAATAATTCTTTAGTGTTATAATTAACTATTATTATCGATACATCCATCTTCTACTTCTATTTGAAAATACCGTACACCCGTAAATATCATCATAAGCCCCCAGTGAAAAGGTATATTTGCTAATGTAGCAAGACCTAACACACACCACATAAGTGTTTCTAATGAAAAAATTCGTCGTATCATACAAGAAAATACACCCACTAACATCACAAGGAAACTTAAAAAACCATAATCAGCTATACCACCAATCATTATCCTATCGCTAAATATCCATTTACTCATTCCATAGTCTACACCATGGCCTATCCACCCTTCTATCGAAAACAAATCAAGTCTTGTCAATGTATTTATTACAGGTATAATACGAGCTGCAGCACTACCATCAGCCTTCATCACGTTTTCTGAACTTAATGAGAGAAAAGCCATAACCGAATTCCTAGCTCTATTCAATTGTTCGAAATCAGCATATAAAAATGTCATTATAGCTATAATCAATATTATAATTGCAGCTACTCGATTTTTTTTTTGTAAAAAATACATTGCTATAATAGCTAATCCGATAAATGCCGAAGCAGACCCCATAGTTAACATGCACCATAAAAACATATAAGTCGTTTTTTTCATGTAAAAAAATACTTCTCGAAAGCTGAGTTTATGTCCTGCTTTCAATTCGTATAACCGTAATAATGAAAGATAACTAAATGAACAAACCAATGCAAATGTCGAAGGTTCATATGTTAATGAATTAGCTCCGATTCCCCTTGACAAATCCTGTACTAAATTAATAACAGGGAATATGACTATACCTGCAAGTAGAACACATTGTTGAATTATAAGTACAAAAAATAACAAAGATAGTAACCATTTGAGCAATAGAATATAAAAGTCCAAAGTAAATACCCTTTCTATAACTACTAAATTATAATAAGTAATATAGGTAATAATAAATGAAAATAAAAACAGTATCGTGCTCCACCTAAGGGTACTGGGATGAAAATTAGCTACAATGATAACCACAATATAGTATGCTCCAAAATATACCAATGCTTTACTTATCTTAAAAGAATATTTCAATAAAACAAATGGACATAGGCACGATACGGCTAACTTTAAATAGCTCACTCCATTTCTACTTTCGATTGGAATATATTGTATACAAAATAACACAAGTAAAAATGCAGCAATATTTCGTCCTGTTATCAAATTAAATATTTTCATTCTGTCTTTCCTAATGTAAAACGTGCATATTTATTGATCCCTATGACAATAGCCCATTGAATAACCATCGAAATAAGGAAACATATTATTGTAATCCAACCTGTAAATGATAATTCTAAATATTTGCCTACAATAATTTGAAACAAAACCAATACAATAGAATAATGCGTTACCATCAAAACCAACGAATTTATACCCCAATATTCAAAATAGTTAAAACATTGATATCGCTGTATAGGTTTCATCATTAACAACAGAGCAAGTGGTCCTACCAATGGTGCGAATAACGGCCATAAAAAAGTAATTTCTACAGGTAAATAATTAGCCGTCATAAATGCGAAAACAAACAATAAGATGCCCATTAGAAATATATATAACGGTTTGCCTTGATTAATCTGTGTAGAGAACTTATTATAGCAACTATACCCAAATCCTATGCTTATCCAAGCCAATGTAATATTGGCTATTGTACGGAATGGAGCATCAATAATTCGATATATGACCTCACTATGTCCATCAAATATGGTATGATATATATGCAAATAGATCATCGAAAGGATTAATGCGAAGATACGATAATGCACTTTTTTCCTTCGTAGGAAAAACCATATTATTTCACCGCCAAACAAAGCAGGCAGAAACCATAGAGTACCTATACCTCTAAATGTTATAGATTTATAAAATTCTTGTCCTATAAATAATATATTATAATACCCAACTACAAAAAGTATCATGTCAAAGCACAATATAATAATCGTCCACCATAAGTACGGAACACCCAATTGTCGCCACCTTTTTTTCAACAATTCACGAAATGTCAGTTTTCGAGAACGCATGGCAGAAACCCATCCTGAAGTCACGTAAAAAGAGCTAATCATGAAAGATCCTATAAAAATTTCGACCTCACTTGGAAATATCTTTTTCTCATAATGTAACAATACAATACATAAAATAGATATACCTTTTACTATATCAATATACCTCTCTCGTATCATTTTTTGATTGTTTTCCGTGCTAAGTCAAATATTTTTGGGGCAAGTTGTTCCCCAACTATTGAAGAGAAAAGTTTCTTACTTTTATCTAATAATTGTATTTTGAACGATGGTTTTATTCCCCATGCCGCATTGAATCGGTGTATACAATAAGTCCGTTGATTTTTCCGATAATTATAAGCCAGTTTCTTATCGCTGTTATAACTTTTTTCTATGTCATATTTGATAGGGGAAAAATAATCCGATGGACAAACTAAAACATTACCATCCGCCAATTTTACGGGCTCTTTAGGCGGAATCATTGGAAAATCGTTGAATATCGAACAAATATATTTTCTCACTACATTAGGCGCAAACAAATAAGGTTCTACACCACCATAAGCATTAGTTATAAAATTTCTATCTTTATAAAATTCAAGAATATCGCCACACCATTGTGTTCCAGCCTCAGCTCCAAAGATCGCAGCTTCTAATGCACCAGTAGCAGCTTCAAAACCAATAAACGACTTATATTGAAGTAACGGATTAAATGATTTTATCATTTCAACATCCGAATCCAAATAGATACCACCTTCTGTATATACAGCATAGAATCGGATATAATCGGCTGCAAATGCGTATTTTCGAGCTTCAAATGCTTGTTTTACCCATGGTACACTATTTATATCAAAACGTTTAGTATCCCAAAGTATAATTTCATAATCGGGCAAAATTTCATGCCAAGTGTTAATACAATGTTTTATCAAAGATGGATATTCATCACCACTGAGCCAACAAAAATGAATCTTCTTAGGTATCATATGTTCTATGCTATACTTGTTTTAAAAATTTCATCCAATTAAATTGATCATATTTTCGGAAAGGAAGAATTTTGAAAAAACGATAAGAATCTATCACTGCACCTAAATCTTTATATCCTTTTACAACATATGAACATTTAATATCGGGATAAGATTTATGAGTTAAGGCAATCTTATGCGGATAAGGTAAACAATCGAAACGACACAAATCTTCATATGTACAACCGTCAGTTTCAATTAACACAAAATACATTCGTTCAAAATTGATACGTTTCTCCCGTCTTCGCCAAGCTACTTCTCCCTCAAACGAGTTTTTATAATGAATTAGATTTAAATGAATTTTTCCTCCCAATAAAACAATAGGCCATTTTTGAGTACTATCTACTTCTTCCCAAGAAGCTCCAATAAACGATTTCAAATTGGCAACATATTCTATAAATTCACTTGGAGGAATCATTAAATTTACAGTAGGGCTATTAAATGGTAAACGAAAATCATGTGCAACAAACGCTCCAATACAATTATTACAAAAAATCGAGATTTTTTTATCCACCCCCCCCATTAACATTTGATAACAATCAAACAATAACATTCGTAATCTCCATTGAAAATTATTCCAAGTCATGACACCAACCATTTTATTTTATAAATATATGGATAAATATGAAGAAGCGTCAAAAAGAAAATAATTCGAAGTATTGGATCAATACTTGAGATAAATAAATACTGCCAATTTATTTCGGGATATACATTTTTCCACTTTTTATAATATTTAGATGGTTGATCCATCAATAATGGCCACAAAAATACCCGTGCACTATTTTTCAATACCACCAATTCATTTCGATACTCTTTGTCTTTTCCTTTCAAAACTATAAAACGAATTATATCATCTATGTTCCTTATTGCTTGTTGACAACGATTAAGACACGATTGCTCATCGTTTTTTTTACAAATTGATTCAGTATTACTGAAATAATAATAATATGGAGTCGACAGATATTTTATTTGCCGGCAATGAAAAAAGATTTGTACCGAATATAGTACATCTTCCATCATATGACTTTGAGGATAAATTTCGATACATTTTTTATATATATAACAAGCTATCAGCTTGTTACATAAACTTCCACTTATAGAACGATTTAACACACCTTGCATCATGCGACCTTTATCTGAACAACTCAAGTTTTGAGTAATTATGTGATTGATATTACCGTCCGTTTCAATCCAATCACATATTACCATATCAAGACCATCTATGCTAGCTTTTTCATACATGGCTCGATACATATCCCTATCTACCCAATCATCACTATCGCAATGAATAATATACTCTCCTGTAGCGGCTTTTATTCCATTCTCGCGTGCTTTCGCAGCCCCTTGGTTTACAGGGTGATTAATTATTAATACTTGACTCTTCCTTTGAGGATAATCATCCAAGGTGGCTTGTAATATCTTCATGGAAAAATCAGGCGTACAATCATTGACAAAAATATACTCCATTGCCTCTAATGTCTGTTCAAATAGACTACGAACACAACGCTCGATGTAGGCTTCGACATTATATATGGGAACTATAACGCTAACTTTGGGTCTCATACAATTTACAGTTTTTCAAGATATCCAATTGATTCTGTTTTTAAATATGATAATCGTTCATATACATTCTGATAGTCAATCGGAAAATCACCAATTATAAGCAATTCATCAAGATCAATTAATCTTTGGGGTATTCCTAAAACATTAAGGAGATTAGCATATCTTATATCTTTACCATCAGTCGTTTTCAACGCATAGAATTGTTTTTTGAATATAATTGAAAAAGCTATGGCATGAAATGATGTAGCCAACACACACGTCGCATTTTTTATCGCAGAGAGAAATGTCAAAGGGGAAAAGGCAATATCAAACATATCAATCACCTTGCAATCAATACGTCGAGCATATGCTTCAACAATAGATTTTAAATGCAAATTATCGCTACCCTCATGTAAAAAATAGGTAAGAAGATATTTTCCTTTTTTTATGAAAGAAGATGACAAATCCAACTGATTCCAATCATCAGCACTCAATAACAAAGAAGGGTCAATATCAACACGCCCTTCTATATTAGTAAGCCTTTTAACCTCATCGCGTACTGTTTTTTCACGAAATGACAAAGTGTGGAAATTCCGCACATATTCCGATAAGTCCACACGTCCTATTTTACTAAGTGAATAAAGGTTGGAACTAATGGCATATCCACACACTTTACTTTGTTCAGGGTGAGGAAACTCGCCGAAATATATTGGATCAACTTTATATCCAGAACAATGCAATCCCCACATCTGATCACTTCCAATTAAATAGACATCAACGTCTTGAGGAATAGATTGTGCATCATGTACTGGTTGAGTACATCGAAGATATTTATCTCGAAATTTATTATATTGCTTAGCACGTTTAAAACGTTCTGGAAAAACCTTAAACAAGTACCCACCTAACAATCTAGGTTTTAAGAGTCCTTGTTTTACAATATCCAATCTAACAGGGTTGTATATCAATTCGGTATACGGTTGTCGATAGTCTATAACAAAAGAGAAATAACCTAACCTTGACAAGGTTTCTTGTAAGGCATAACATTGAAGTACCGCTCCAAAATTATTGGCTCGATGGTAGGTAATAATTCCTATTCTTCGATTTTTTAATGATAAAGATGCCATTTTATTTTTTCAACAATAGTCCTAAAAAATATTTTTCCGACTTTTAGCCTATATTTATATCCTGTAATCGCATATTTATGAATAACATAATTGAATCCCTTTTCAATATAATCGGATAAAAAAAATTCTCTTTTTGGATTGGATATTGCAGGATGATATAATTGTTCCTGTTCACAAGCCTTTATGTTACTATCAAAAAAATATATCAAAGGCTTTATTTGATTAAATAAAAATTCCCCTTTGTCTGTATTTGTAAGAAAAAGCGAGATTCCTTTATTATCATCGAATTCTCGACCGTCTCTCTCTGGTGTTCCCCAAAAGTCACCTATCGTAACATCTGATACACGATTATAATTGGTAAATGGACAACTATGGCAACTATCCCTCAAAATATAATGCTCATAAAATAAATCTCTAAAAATATGATTACTATAAGGCTTTTTATGCATAAAATAAAATGACTCTATATGAGACTTCCAACCAAATGATTTATCTCGAAAAACACAACCGATTACTTTATCGTGACACTTGTGTTCGACATACTTAATATAATCTTTCCAAATTGAAGGGGAGGGTACACCATGACAAACCAAATCGATAAGATACAAATTTTGATAATATTTTTTATCTATATATGATTTCAAACCAGCAACTTGACATGGAGTCCCAATAAATAGCACAGTTACCCCATCAATCAGATCTTTCTTTATTTGTGGAAAGATAGTTCTTATATCACTTTGTATATATTTGGAACCTCGTAATTTCAAAATCTCACTCATATCGGTACAACGATTATGTATCACCAAAAAATCTTCGGTAAAGACAGCTCCATAAACGACGCCATGATTTCCAATAATATAATCGGCAAAAGCAAAAGCCGCTCCCCCACTCTGACTTCTTGCTAATTGCTCTGTATCTTTTAATCGCCCTCCTAAAATTTTTGGTACATCAAAATACCCTATTCCATCTCCTCTACTGTAATCGGATTTGAAATTACACACCTTCACACATAATCCACAATCTACACATTTATCAGTATCTACTTGTGGATGTAGAAAACCTAATTTATCAGGAGTCATCATTATTGCTGAATGAGGACATATCGACTCACAGGCCGTACATCCACAACACTCATCAATTGACTTGTTTATTTTCATGTTTCAATCTGTTTCTAACTTGAATAAGCATAAACTTTCGCTCCGATGGTGTACATCCAATATAATAAATAATTATACCTGTAACCAAAAGCGAGAATATCACACAACAGACAAAACGTATCAGTCCTGGTGTCATGTTAGTATAAACCAAATAAGAAAAAATAAAAGATAAAACTCCAACTCCAAGTATATTCATTGTCACCGATTTCAAAAATATCACCACAGGTAATTTTACCATCTTATGTAACATGATTAGCCGCATGACCAAACACATCAGTGCTATAACGATAGATATCAAATATGTGACAAATGGATGCATACCCAGTCTCAATGCTAAATAAGCTACGGGAAAATTAAGCATCTGGCACCCCCCAACAATAAGTTGATAATTACGAATCTTTCCTGTTGCAAGCATTAAAGTTACCATCGTAAACGACATTGCCTCAATGATTGTATAAATTAAGACCAATCGCACAAAAATAACAGTATGCTCCGGAACAAGATTTAACCATAAAATTAGAAAGTCCTTCGTTGTTATCAGTGCCGGAATCGAAATAAGTAATAATAAATAACACGAAAATCGGGCTCCTTGAAAAACCAATTTAAAAGTATAGTCAAGATCCCCCTTTGCAAAAGATTTCATTATTTGAGGGTTTAATGCCATCGTAAAATTATTTGCAAATTGGGTCACTACCGAATTTATCTGAGTCGTAACACCTCTCGCGGCATTAACGACCGGGCCACAAAATATATTCAATAGAATATTTACGCCTTGATCTCGTAAAATAGCAGATGAAGCTCCAATAAAATTCCACCCTGCAAAACTGAATATTTTTTCATAACGAACCTTCTCAAAATCCCAAATATAGTGACATTCTTCAAATTTTCTTTTACAATAACTCCAGTAAATAAGCAATGTAATCAAGGCTGGAAACAGCCATAAAACGGCCAATAAAATCAACTTATCACCTCCGTAATAATACAAGATAATTGTAATGAAAAGTTTAAATATAGCATCAAAAATTGCCATAAATGCAAATACTGACATTTTTTCATGAGCGATAATGGAAGCATTATAAGGTATACATAATATACTAAGTACAAAAGTACCTATTGAGCATTGAAATACCCAATTGGAAGCAGACATACGTTCTATAGGAATGTTCATGTGATTATTTAAAAACCACACTCCGATAGTCTCCAACAAAATGACTAAAATTAAGGCTAACAAAATATGAATAGAAACTGTAGCCGAAAATGTTTTTCTCAACTCAATAGGGTTTCCCTTCCCCAATCCTACTGTAATAAAACGACTTGTCGCAGCCGATAAAGAACCTGAAATGATTGAAAACATTGAAACGAGTCCACCTATCACATTATAAATACCATAATCTTCCACTCCCAATGCATTTAATATCACACGGGCAGTGAATAAACTTATAATAATCATTATCCCCATTCTCACATATAGCAGAATGGTATTTTTGACTATGCGTTTATTTTTATCAACGCAACTGTCTTTCATGATTGTACAAAATACATTTAATCGACTAATTTACGTATTACTTCCGCCATTTTATTCTGCCATGTATTCCAATTCAGTTTCTCCCGATAAACTTCGAAGGAGGTATGTGCCATAGACTCCAATTCACAAGACTCTAAACACTCCTTAATTTTCTTTCCAAAATCAATACCTGAAGAACCGAGAGGAAGCATGTAGCCGTTTTTCCCATTTTGGATATAGTTAGATACACCTCCAGTGCAATATGTAAATACCGGCAACCCATATGCGCTGGACTCAGCAAACGAGATAGCAGAACATTCGGCAATCGTAGGCAAAAGCATGGCTTGACACGACTCTATCACTTGTATCAAACGCAAATATTCGTCTGGGTTATTTTTATTCAGAAATCCTACATAATCAATATATGGTAACGCCTTGATTGATTCATCCATCTCTTTAATTCCAACAATATGAAGCGTAGCTGAAATCCCATGTTCATTCAGCCATTGAGTTGCATCTACCGCAATGGCTCCTCCCTTGCGAAACCACTCTACACCTAAAAATAAAAGATCCAAATGATCTTTATAAATAAATGTCCGATTTGAAATATATTTCAAATCTATATTAGCTCCAAATTCGATAACATGAATTTTATTTACAGATTGTCCCAAATCCTTAACTGCCGAAGCCGCACTCCAATCAGATGATAGTACAATAGCAGTAGCCTTATCCAATGACCTTTTTTCAATGTCAATGCCTTGCCGGATATTCCATTTCCACAAATTGCAAAACGGAGGGTAATAGTTAATCATAGCAGAAAATGTTGCATCCGATAAATATATTACCGGTTTATCCCCCGTATCCCAATTACACAATTGACTCCCACTAAAAAAAGCTATCAATATATCGCATGAAACAAATGAACTCTCATCTATACCTGAAGATAAAATTCTAGAACCCCAATAAGTATATGCAAAATCTATTTTTTTTCTAAACAATCGTGCAATCGCTTTCACAACCAACTCTAATGGTCGGTAATATTTTGGAGGATTCGAATTAATCCAAACAATATCACCGATACGGTCTAAATTTTGAGCTATCATATAAGCAGTTCCCGATGATGCTTTTTTATCAAGAGGCGAGAAACGGCTTATATAGCCAATTTTTAATCTTCTCATAAGCGAATTTTCATTTCTTCGTAATACTTTTCATATTCACCGGAAGTGATGTTATCTATCCATTCCTGATTATCGAGATACCAACGGACTGTTTTCTCAATGCCTTCCTCGAATTGTAAGCTGGGTTCCCAACCGAGTTCGTTTTTCAGTTTGGTACTATCTATGGCATAACGCAAATCGTGTCCTTTGCGGTCGGTAACGTAGGTAATCAGGTCTAAAGAATAACCTTCGGGATTGCCTAACAGACGATCGACCGTTTTGATGATGACTTTGATAATGTCAATATTTTTCCATTCGTTAAATCCTCCGATATTGTAAGTATCGGCTATCTTGCCATTATGGAAAATCATATCGATGGCTCGAGCATGGTCTACCACATAGAGCCAGTCGCGCACATTTTCGCCTTTGCCATATACCGGTAACGGTTTACGATGACGGATATTATTGATAAACAGAGGTATCAGCTTCTCGGGAAATTGATAAGGCCCGTAATTGTTACTGCAATTGGTGACGATGGTCGGCATACCGTAGGTATCGTGAAATGCCCGCACAAAATGGTCGCTCGATGCTTTCGATGCTGAATAGGGACTGTGCGGATTGTATTTCGTATCTTCATAAAAGAAATCTTTGCCATAGGCAAGATGGTGTTCTATGGAGGATGCTGTCGTTGTGAACGGAGGTTTTATCCCTTCGGGATGTGTGAGTTCCAAAGCTCCATATACTTCATCGGTAGAGATATGATAAAACCGTTTTCCGGCATAGCCTTCGGGTAAAGATTCCCAGTATTCTTTTGCTGCCTGCAACAGGTTCAATGTACCCATAACATTGGTGCGGGCAAAGGTGAAAGGGTCTTTAATGCTACGATCTACGTGACTTTCTGCCGCCAAATGGATAATGCCGTCAACTTGCTCCTCTTGCATCAACTTATAGAAAGCTTCGAAGTCACAGATATCCATTTTCACAAACTTGTAATTTGGCTTATCTTCGATGTTTTTCAAGTTCGCTAAATTACCAGCGTATGTCAGCTTATCTAAGTTGATGATATTATATTCCGGATACTTATTTACAAACAAGCGCACAACGTGGCTACCGATAAAGCCAGCACCACCAGTAATGATTATACTGCGTTTAATCTTTTTTTCCATATGCTTATTCTTAATTCGTTCGACTACGTAAGGGATGTATCACCTATGTATAATTATTTCATTGATTGTTAGTTTATTAATACATGTTTATATTCCCCAATGTAGGGTGGATAATATATCCCAGCTGCCGGTATCGTATTACGATCATTATTCATTTTCGTTTAAAATTCCATATCGGGAGATGAAATAATTCCCAAATCAATAGAGGGATTATTACGCCGGTTATTGTGTAAACGACCCACATCCAGCTATTTGTCTCCTCAATCACCGGAAATTGCGAAAGATTCGTAATAGACATATTGTGCCATTTTATCCATAGATAACTAATCGGTTTAAATGCCAAGAAATGGAATGTCAAGATATATAGTGTCTTATCTCCGATATAGTTGAATATTTTGACGAGCAACCCATGCTTAAGCATTTTAGCTAATTGGATAAAACCTATAGTTCCGAATAATGCAACGATATAATATAAGGCAGACAATCCTCTGACACTATTCATATTAAATATTTCTTTTAAAAGAAGTGACGTAATAATTGCCGGAAAGAGTAGAGGAATGCAAAGCCGCTTGAGCTTATCACTTTTATACCAGCCAATTTTGCGATATAAATATCCGCTCATAAAGAATGCCAATGCCAAGAAAGTGTGTTCGGTAAATTGGTTTGGTACTTTAAATGGTAGCTTACACTGGATTGTAGCAATTATGAGGGCTAAAATTACCCCCCCCATTATGTAAATATTTGTTAATTTATTTCGTTTTTTGAGATAACTAAGAATAAGTATTGTGCCGATAGAAGCCCAAGTAAGTGAGATTAAGAACCAATAGCCACCCAAGAGCTGTTCTCCACCAGTCATAGTAATTATTCTTATTATCTTGATACCTATTTCTTGTAGCGAAAAGGTTGTGTCATATATATGTAAATATGCAAAAACATTATGTAAAAGTAGAAATATCAACGACCATTTCACAAAAGGTTTATAATATCCCTTTAATTTTTTGCGTATTCCACTTTTTACGTCAGTCAAATAACGATCACTAAGCAAGATACCACTAATGAAAAAGAAACAAGGCATTCTGATTAATCCCATAAATTTATTCATCCATTCCGGACAACCAGCGTGACCAACTACCATCAAGATGATACATATACCTTTTGCAATATCTAGAGAAAGATCGCGTTTTTTATTTTCAGTCATTATTTTTTCACCTGTTAGCATGCGAAGGGAATACATTTCTCTTCACAATTATTTTACTGATTAATTCATTATGGTCAGTTATCGTGCTCGTTTGTAGGGCGGGCGACCTATCCCCACCGCCGGTGTCACATTGCGATTGTTATTTTTCTGCTTTGATATTAGCAATACACGCACGGAGCGAATCTGTCCAATATGGCACGGAAATACCAAATGATTCTTTAATTTTTGTTTTATCCAATACGGAGTACGACGGGCGTGTCACCGGACTCGGGAATTCATCACTATGGCATGGCTGTATATCGCACTCAGTATTGCCAGTATATTCGGCAATCATTTTCGCAAAATCAAACCATGAACAGACACCTTCGTTCGAATAATGATAAATACCGTACTTTCCTTCAAACTTGCGATTCTCGATTATATCAAAAATTACCTTTGCTAAATCATAAGCATAGGTTGGTGTCCCCACTTGATCAAATACTACTTTCAACTGTGGTTTGGTTGCCGTAAAATTGAGCATTGTTTTCAAAAAATTTTTCCCGAATTCGCTATACAGCCAAGCTGTACGAATAATAATGTAATGGCAGCCAGAACCAATGACAGCCTGCTCACCGTGAAGTTTTGTAATACCATAAACTCCTGTCGGATTTACAGGTTCGTCTTCTGTACATGGAGTGTTGTTCTTTGTACCCCCAAACACATAATCGGTCGAAACATGAATAAGCAAACCATTGTTTTTTCGTATGGCAACTGCCAAATTTTCTACAGCTTTTGCATTTAAAATTTCTGCAAATTCCCGGTCATTTTCAGCCTTATCGACATTTGTATAAGCAGCACAGTTAATGACGACATTGATATTATTGTTTCTTATCGTTTTTTCTACTGCTAAAGCATCAGTAATATCGAGTTCAGTAACATCGGTAAAAATATAGTTATCAGTACTGTTTTGAGCTACGACCCGCATTTCATTTCCGAGTTGCCCGTTTGCGCCTGTTACTAATATATTCATCATCAATACAATTTTTCGTTATAGTCGAACAACCATGACGCATCGTGCAAACGACAATGATGCCGGTCTTTTTCCGAGAGTATTACTTTATCAGACGGTATTTTCCAATCTATCCCCAAATCAGGATCATCCCATGCCAAAGCTCCTTCACTTTGCGGTGCATAAAATGCGTCGCATTTATACTGGAATATGACTTCATCGGTCAGGACGCTGAATCCGTGTGCAAATCCGCGCGGAATAAAAAACTGACGGTGATTCTCTCCCGAAAGTTCTACCGTTACATGTTTTCCGAATGTCGGCGATCCTTTACGAATATCGACCGCTACATCCAAAACAGCGCCTTTGATCACTCGCACCAGTTTGCTTTGGGTATATGGCGGTTTCTGAAAATGCAATCCGCGCAAAACGCCATACGAAGATTTCGACTCATTATCTTGGACGAAAACAGTTTTACACACTTTTTCTTCAAATTCGCGCTGAGAGAATGATTCGAAAAAATATCCCCGTTCATCGCTGAAAATTCGCGGTTCTATGATAACCACTCCGTCTATGTCCGTTTTTATTACTTCCATTATTCCAATCCCAATTCATTAATGACTTTCAGCAAATATTGCCCGTATTGATTTTTAAGCATCGGTTGCGCCAAATCACGCATTTTATCGGCAGTGATCCAACCTTTGCGAAGAGCTATGCCTTCGAGGCAGGCGACTTTCAGCCCTTGTCGTTTCTCAATGACTTCGACAAAGGTTGAAGCTTCACTTAATGAATCGTGCGTACCTGTGTCTAACCAGGCAAATCCACGTCCTAAAGTCTGTACTTTTAATTCCCGATCATTCAAAAAGGCCTGATTTACCGTAGTAATTTCCAGTTCTCCTCTTGCCGATGGCTTTATATTCTTGGCAATATCGACTACACGATTAGGATAAAAATAGAGTCCTACAACTGCGTAGTTGGATTTAGGCTTTTCCGGTTTCTCTTCGATCGACATACAATTACCGTCTTTGTCAAACTCTGCAACACCATACCGCTCAGGATCGGCGACCCAATAGCCGAAAACCGTAGCTTTCTTGTCTTCGTCTGCCGTACGTACAGCGTCTTGCAACATTCGGGTAAAACTCTGCCCATAAAAGATATTATCTCCGAGAACCAGACAAACCGAATCGTCTCCTATGAATTTTTCACCGATAATAAAGGCCTGTGCCAAACCGTCCGGACTGGGCTGTTCGGCATATTCGAAATGTACTCCGTAATCAGAACCGTCTCCTAACAATCTCTTGAATCCGGGCAGATCGACCGGAGTAGATATTACTAAAATGTCCCGGATCCCTGCCAACATCAACACCGATATAGGATAATAAATCATCGGTTTGTCATAAATCGGGAGAAGCTGCTTACTCACTCCCTTAGTGATCGGATACAACCTTGTGCCCGAACCGCCTGCTAATACAATACCTTTCATTTTTAATATAGTTGCAATAATATGGTGTCCGGAAGTCTAATTTTCTTCAGAATAACCTTTGCCATATCCATAATTATAACCGTATCTGTACCCATACCGATATCCATAATGACCATATGCTTCGGATGTGCCGTTCAGGATAACAGCCATGTTTTTATATCTTTGATCTGTATAAAATCCTTCTATTTCATAAAGCATGCTGCGATCTAATAAGCCTGACCGGATAATAAACAGTGTCATATCCGATAATTTATTGATAATAGAAGCATCTGCAACTATCTCTACCGGAGGACAATCGATAAAGATGCAGTCATATTCGGTCTTTAATGTACTCAACATTTGTTCTAAGCGCAGATCAAATAACAGCTCGGTCGGATTTGGAGGTATCGTGCCTACCGGTATTACATCTAAACCCGGATAAACCTTGCCTTTGACTATAATTTCAGAAAAATTTTCTACTTGCCCGCTCAAATAATTTGAAATTCCTATTCGGGGAGAATCGACATACGAGCTTAAAGAGGCTTTTCTCATATCGAGGTCAATAACCAATATCTTTTTACCTTTAATTGCAAGACTTTTTGCCAGATTCATGGTAATAAAAGTCTTTCCGCTACCCGGATTTGCAGACGTAACCATGATAACCCGGGATTGTCCTTCTTTACCCAACATGAACTCAAGATTGGTGCGTACAACTCTAAATGCTTCGTTGACAAGATTTCGGCTTTTTTCTTTAACTACAATCGTATGTGTTTCCGGTAATTTCTTTTTCCGGAATATCGAGCCCTGTTTGTCCTGATGATATGCCAACGGTATTTCTCCGACAAAAGGAATTGTCATATTTTCTAAATCTTTACGTCCCCTGACTTTTGTATTCATATTCTCTGCAATGAATATGACTATTACAGGTATCAACAGACCTGCGACAAAGGCAACCAGCAAGATATTCTTTTTCAGCGGGGCTGTAGGTAACATGCTTCCTCCCGCCGGAGTGATAATACGGGTATTATATGCCGTAAACGCTTGCGAAAGTTCGTTCTCTTCACGTTTTTGAAGTAAGTATAGATAAAGCGATTCTTTTACTTTTTGTTGGCGTTCGACCGAAAGCAGATATTTGGCCTGAGCAGGGCTTTCAGCAATACGAGTAGTCGTCTGCTGTCCGCTGCGTTCGAGATTTTTTATTTGTGCATTTAAGGTGACAACCTGATTATCTATAGACGCGATAATTGCTTCGCGCATAGCAGCCAATGCATGGTCGAGATCGATAACCAAAGGGTTCTGGTCACTGCTGTTTGCAACCAAACTGTTGCGCTGAAGCAATTTGTTATTGTATTCTGTAATCTGATCTCCGAGGTTAGAGTTTTCTATACCCGAATTGGCCGGCAAAAGCTGGTATTTGTTCGACTCTCCTCCTAAATAATTGCGAATATAGCGAGCCATATAAAGCTGATTGTTCAATGCCAATAATTGAGCATCGGTTTCACTGACCTGTGCCATATACATACTGGATGCCGCTTGCACATCGGGCAAAAGATGTTCGCTCTTATACGAAGATATGTCCTCATCTACACTTCCCAATTCTTTTTCAATAACTCCTAAGCGTTCGTTGATAAACATAGAAGTGCTGATCGCTATCTGATTTTTATCTTTTACCCAATTTTCATTATATACGGCAATCAACGTATTCAGAATATCTTCAGCCCGCTGGATAGAAACGTCTTTGAATGACAGATCGACAACCGTAGATTTTTCATCATTCAGTACGACAGATAGATTCGGAGCATAACGGCGGACTGCACTATAAAGACCGGAACGGGAAACATATATAGGTTGAGAAAATTGTGAAGTATAATAAGGCGTGGGACATATTGTTACTTTTCCAACGGGCGTCATAATCGTATCTCTCAGTTGTCCTTTTAGCAATTTTCCGGGCAACTCTTCACCATTCCGTATAAAATCAGACAGTTCTACGGTACTATCTGCCAAAATTTTTACGGTCAACGCTGACGACTCATTATCGTCCGGAGTATCTATAGACACATTTATCGGTAAAGTACGACCATATAACACTTCCCGGTAAAAGCCTCCGTCAACATGATAATCCATGTTCAAATGCAAACGCTTTACAACATCGGTCATGATTGCCGGAGACTGCAACGAAATGATTTCATTATTTACATTCGTATTTGCCTGAATCAATCCCAAATCGGCAAATGATCCGGCATCTGCGGAAAGGGACTTTCCTTTTGAGTCTTCTTTAATGAGTATTGAAGCCGACCGGGTATACACCGGAGGTGTTACTTTAATATACAAGACAGCAGCTCCTAATGTAATCATCAGAGATAGAGCAAACCAATACCAATTGGATGCACAAAGGTATAGCAAATCTTGTATTCGCATAAACTCTTCAGATTGCTTCGATTTCGGATTATTTTGAACAGCAGCCATATTTTTACTTTAATATCAAAATAGTTATTTAACAATAAGCACGGTAATAGTGGTCAGCAATGAGGCCAATGACATCCAGAAAGATGTAGAACGGACATTATTACCGTTGACCGTAGATTGACGTGCCCGGACTGAATTAGGTTCGACATATATTACATCGTTCTGCTGAAGATAATATGCCGGAGAAGAATAAATCTGTTTTGCAGAACACAAGTCGAGTTGATAAGCGGTCTCTTTATCCCCCTCCTTTCTCAGCACATATACGGGATTCCGTTTCCCGTAAATCGAGAGATCCCCGGCCATACTGATTGCATCAAGAACGGTAATTCTGTCCCGATCGATATTAATGCGCCCCGGTTTATTGACCTCTCCTAATACAAAAACACTGAGATTCATAAATTCTACCGTAACGACCGGATCTTTTATCAGATTTTCCTTAATAAGCCGGTCCTTGATGTATCCGGCAAGCTCGGAGCGGGTCATTCCTGCCACACGAATTTTTCCTAAAACGGGAAATTCAATATCTCCTTGAGCATCGACAGTATATACCGACATTTCTTGATTAGAATTTTGCGCCCCCGATGCTAATCCTGCACGAAAAGAGGCTATAGGCAAATTGAACAGGCTTGCCAATTGAGGATCTTTACTACTGACAACGATAGAAAGCTTATCTTCCGGTCGGAACGTAATTTGAGTCGATGCTATCAATTGCTCAGATATTCCCGACTTAAGATCCTGAAAATATACGACCTTTTTAGACGAATCACATGAACTGAAAAGTACAATAACAAGTAAAATTCCTAATATATACTTGATCTGCATAACCTTAATCATCATTATTTTATTCATACTATTTTAATTCCTTACTATTCTATTTTTTCGATCAACGAAGGATGTATAAATGCGGTTGCAACGGCCATTATCCCTTGAATAGAAACGACTACCCTCCTATCGCCCTTAACTCGTACAAATACACCTTCTACTCCGGAAAAAATTCCTCCGGTAATTCTAACCTTATCTCCCTTTTTCAACATTAACGAAACAGGATCGAGATAAACGAGCTGATCGTCATACGTACCCGACACTGCAATGAAATCTTGCATTTGCTTATCGGGAATTATAATCGGACAGCCTGTTGCCTTATCCATAATATATCGAATAGGCAAACGGACTTCAAGTTCAGACTTGAATGTATCTATACTCCTTTTTGTCGAATGGACAAAAACAAGATTATGTATAATCGGTACTAATTTTCGTGATTTTTTAGCTCCTAAATCCGTGCTTTCATAGTGCATCGGTATAAAATTTTCAACATTATGACCGTCGAGATATTCTTTGAATATCATTTCCCGGCTATAAGTAACACGTATAGCATACCATGCTATATCACCTTGTTTCTTTAATTCTATGTTTTCTTTTTGCTCCAAAATTTTTCATAAAATAATCTCCGGTATAAAAAGGGATTATTTAAGGATATTCTCATATCCCAAAGATGATCGCGATTCACATCGAGACTTCTCTTACTTAATATCTTAGATGTGTAATTTATATACCAGAGATTATATTTTTATAAATAATACACCAAGAACCTGTACTTCTAAGACAAGATAGTTTTTGAATCTTTTGACCCTTCTAAAACTAAGCCGATCACTATTTCAAGAAGTTCTCAAAACAGACTCGGGCAAAATTTAGACGGCTTTTAAAATTCCTATCCTATTTTGGTAAAACTTTGAACAAGTTCCAAATTCATAGACTTTGAAATCATAACTAAAACTTAATAATATCAATAACTACAACAACTTTTCTAAACTTTTAATTTTTACAAAAGAATGTTC
>ERZ835080.645-NODE-645-length-35512-cov-307.200384_pt1 | contig 35512 bp, 35 predicted proteins | sample MGYA00519688_ERZ835080 | MGnify/ENA primary metagenome ERZ835080 (study PRJEB31850, sample SAMEA3708770) | human gut metagenome | biome: human gut; feature: human-associated habitat; material: faeces | place: China | collected 2014 ... | reverse complement strand
CGTTGATTGTCACACGTCCCATGATAGGGACAATTCCGTTTCTCTCCTTGCTTCCATTTACATAGAAGACTGTCTTGAAAGTGCATCTCATAATTCTTACTTTTTTGTTCGGTGCAAAATTAAACTATGAGAGTTGCATGGCAAAGCCAAAACCTACGCAGAATGGGGAAATATGAACCGCCACCGTTAAAAATGCTTATTAGGGCGTTTCCATTGGGTAATGATTTGAAAGCGTTTCTACTTCTCTAATCTGCTTTTTCCTCATTTCCTTGTCACTGACAACTAAAGCCAAAGACTGCCACAACCACTTGAAACTCAAAACAAATGCTCTATTTTGCTATTTTTTGCCTTTTTAGGCGTTCTTTTCAAGCAAAAGTATGGCATGCATTGCTCAACATACCATACGGAGAAACAAGAAGCTATAAGGAAATAGCCATAAGTTTGGGTAATCCCAATGGCACAAGAGCCGTGGCAGGTGCCATCGGAGCTAATGGCATCAGCATTTTCATTCCCTGCCATCGTGTTATCGGAAGCAATCATCTCCTTACAGGTTTTGCAGGAGGATTGGATGCAAAGAGAAGGTTATTAGAGCTTGAAGGAGAACAAAAACAACATAAGATATTGATTTTCAAATAAGAAAATAAAAAAAGACAAAAAATTAAAGACGTCCACCCCTATCTGGCAAAGCATCAGAAAAACATCCGAAAATATCACTTCCTGGCTGGGTATATTGCATGCCTGGGTAATTGTTGATGTCTTCCGAAAGCTTAATTCCGGCATGAACCTTAAGCCAATTCTCATCAAACTTAAATGCATAACTGTCAGAGCCGCACAATTTTTCATAACACAACTCTCCTACCAGCTCCGCTTTGCCGAGCCAGTTAAAATCAGCGAAAACAAACAGTCGTTCCATTCCTACTCCTTTTTAGATGCTCGTTGACGATTCTTCAGTCCCATATCCTGCAATGCCCTTCCGAGTTTGTCATCCTTTGCCAGGAGCAAGATGTCATCATCCAGCTGAAGAGCATAGAGTACACGCAGGAAAATTCCGATGGAAACCGTTGGTAATCCCTTTTCTACCTTGCAAAGTGTAACTTCCGAGCATGTTGCCCTTTCTGCAACTTGTGCCATGCTCAGGTTGCGCCGTAATCTGGCAAGCTTAATCTGCTCACCCACGATTTCCATCTTTTGAATCAACTTCCTTGGAAGTTTGTTTGCCATTGTATTCTTTGTCATAGCTTTAATCTTAATTATGATATGCAAAAATACATAATTTACTTTATTATAAGATGGGTTATCAAGTTTTTTAAAGAATAATTAGATGTATTAAATTAAACGCAGAAATCTGCCGGCATTACTGCCAGCAGACCTCTGCGTTTTAATTATATTGAAAATCAGATATTTGTTACTCTGAAACAGCAGCCTGTTCTATCTCTGTTGACTCCTGCTGGGCGTTCTTCTGTGGAGTCTCCTGAACCTCAGCTGGCTGCTCAGATTGGGTTGTTTCTACAGACTCTGCTGTTGTCTCTGCAGGAGTCGCCTGCTCTGTTGAATCTTCTGTACCAGCCTGAGGCAAAACAGGTGTGCTGATCTCTGCTGAATCCTTTGGAGTTTCAGGTGCTACTGTATCAACTGGAACTACTTCAGAATTATCTATCATCATTTTGCTTGATGCAAATACGTTGCTTACTGAAACCATTACCATAGCTGCGATAGCTGCAAAAACGAACTTCTTCATAATCTTATCTGTTTTAAATTGTTACTATTTATTGTTATTTACTCTGTTTTGTGGATTCATTATCGAACCCGCTATTCATAGTTGCAACCTGCATGCCAAAAGATAATAGAAAAGATGATAAGCTTGATATACAGAGACTTATAATTTGTGCGCCATAAATTACCCCTGTGGAATTTGGGGAAAAGGTGTAGAACTATTCCCCAAAAAACTGGGGAATAGCAAGATTATGGCACCACGTAACATCATCTATAGCAATAATGCTTCCTTCGATTTAAATATTCCAGGTCTTCTTGGTGAGCATAGGCTTCCTTTTCAAACCTGATGTTGTAATATGCCCGCATCCAATCCCGATATTTGAGATATAAGTAAAACCATTCTATGATGTACCAGAGGTAGAATGGGATATACAACAACTCCCTTGCTTGGGCCGTATGTATGAGCTCATGGTTGAGTTCCACTTTAGAAAGCTCTTCGCAAGTAACAATTATGCCAAAGAGATTGATTGCAATGAAGCTTTTCATGAAGGAACGTCTCTTGATTCTGACAATCCTAGACATCAGCCACAAGATTGCTGAGTTCGTCGAGGAAGTTAATCATCATGCTTCCGGTTCCTCTAGACTGGGAAGCTGCCCTTTCTCCGGCAATTCCCATGGCTTTCATGGCATGAAAAGATGCTTCCAGAGGGTCGGAGTTCACAGCAAGGAATGCCCCAACGATACCAGTGGCAGTACATCCCATTGCAGTAACCTTGCTCATCATGGAATGTCCTTCATGAACATAAGCCATTCTTTCGCCATCCGTGATGAAGTCTATGGCTCCAGTTACAACTATGATACAGGAAAGTTGCTGAGCCAGTTTCTTAGCCTGTTTCTCAACCTCATAGGTTTCCTGGTGACTATCCACTCCCTGCATGCCTATCTGGTGAGAGTACAATGCCTGAATCTCACTGGCATTTCCTTTGATGACTGTAGGGTGACACCTGAGGATAATCTGTGATGCTATATCCATACGAAAGCGGGTGGCTCCTACTCCAACCACATCAAATACGATAGGAATTCTTTTTTTCATGGCAGTTTCCCCTGCCAGTATCATCGAGTGAGCAGTGGTGCTTTCCGGAACACCAAGGTTGAGAGCCAAGGCATTGCTCTTGCTACTGATTTCCTCCACTTCTTCCTCGGCACGCGCCATGATAGGTGATGCTCCAATAGCCAATAGGCTGTTGGCAACAAAGTTCATAGCCACATAATTGGTTATGTTGTGTACGAGAGGCTGCTGCTCTTGTATCAATCGTAAATCTGTCTTCATTTGTTTCACTACATTGTTAATATATACTGTACCCATTGTCCCTGCACCATTGTTTGGCATGCTCAAATCCTTGGGCAGTGGCTCTGAAGATGTCCCCTTTGAGCTGCTTTCAGCCACCATTGGTGAGCCTTTACGTGGTCTTCTTTAGTTCCCTGACCCAGGTAAAATGCATTGGCAGCGTTAACCTGTGATTGTACATCTCCTTTCTCTGCTGCAATCAGATACCAATGAAGAGCTCTTTCGAAGTCCTGTTCCACTCCATCTCCCTGGTAGTAGCATTCTGCCACATTGTAGCATGCGTAAGTATCTCCTAGTTCAGCAGCCTTCATGTACCACTGAAATGCCATCACATGATCCTCCACAACACCGGTGCCTTGCGCATAGCAGACACCCATGTTGTTCATCGCCATTAAATCTCCTTCAAGAGCTTGCTGACGATATTTGTTTGCCGTTTCACGTTCCTTTTTCATTTCTGTAATCTCAACTTGGGTGCAAAGGTACAACTTTAATTTTGAATTTCGACACCCTAAAGATACAAAAAGAAAAGGCAGCTGCAAGCATCTTCACAAACGCCTACAACTGCCATCTCTATAATATATATGGAAACTTCTTTCTACAATTCTCTCAAATTTTCATGAAACCAAGCACATGATAGAAATTGCCAAGGAAAAGGGCATACCAGTATGGATATATAAATATTAAAAATTTGGATAATACATCTAAAATTAGTAACTTTGCACTCATGAAGAATTTTGCAGCGATAGATTTTGAGACTGCCAACCAGCAACGAACCAGCGTTTGCTCCGTGGGCATTGTGATAGTAAGGGATGGTGAGATTGTGGATAGCTACTACAGTCTCATCAAGCCAGAGCCTGAGTATTATTCCTATTGGAATACAAGGGTACATGGACTAACCATGGAGGATACCATGAACGCCAGGGTATTTCCTGAGGTATGGGCTGAGATTGAGCCAAAGATAGAGGGACTGCCATTGGTAGCCCACAACTCTCCCTTTGACGAGGGATGCCTGAAGTCTGTGTTCCAAATGTATCAGATGGACTATCCCGATTATGAGTTCCATTGCACATGCCGAGCCTCCAGAAGAAAGTTGGGATCTCTCCTACCCAACCACCAACTACAAACCGTAGCTGCTTATTGCGGGTACGGCCTAACCCAACACCATAATGCCCTGGCTGACGCAGAGGCTTGTGCTTGGATTGCCAGGGAACTACTATAACTCTTACAACTCATTTTAATGTTTTTTGTCACAAAAATGACAATAGCACTACAAGGGAGTTGCTTTCACGGGTTCATACCGTGAAGCACTCTTTTTGGATTGGTACATCTCTCATTATCCAATAAAGAATGTATGTTAAACTTTTAACGAGAACACTTTTCAAGTGGACTCAAAGATACTATTAAAAAATGAAAACAACAAGGTTTTTCTGGCTTTTTTGATATTTGGATGAGATTTGGGAAGACAGATTCTGCCTACCATAGCAATGGAAGGTTCATTCTCATCATTGGAAGGGCTATACCTAAAAATGATGATTTTTCTATAGGGTCTTGTATATTACAGAATAATTGTGTAATTTTGCATTCTATTATAGAAATATCAATACAATTATGAAGAAAAGAATATTCATTTTAGCAGCCTTACTGAGCACAGGATTGATTGGTAGCATGACTGCAACAACCAAAAGTTCTCATTCAGAGATTATGACGAAAGAAGCAGATGGCAGTTACATTATCAACACCACTACTTTGGGTAAAGATGTAAGGGGATTTCGTGGCAACACCCCTCTCTCCATCCACATCAAGAAAGGAAAGATTATAGATATCAAACCGCTTGCCAACCAGGAAACGCCTAAATTCTTCAATAAGGTAAAACAGGGGTTGCTCAATAAATGGAACGGCATGAAAGTCAGCAAGGCCGCTTCAGTCCAAATAGATGGCGTTACTGGAGCCACTTTCTCAAGTAAAGCTGTGAAAGAAAACGTAAAACGCGGTATTACTTATTACCTGAAACATAAATAAGAGAAAACAGGAAAGAAAGGATTAAGTGTAATATGAAATCATTTTTCCGGATAAAACAGGTTGTAAATCTTTTCATTTGTCTGATTGTTGTTTCATCACTTGCCATCACAAAGCATCATGAACTGTTTGGATACTCTCTCAAATCTGAACAGAAGGCAGAAACTGCAAGCAACGACACGCTACGCATGTTTGGAAACGGAAGAGCAGAGATTAATACTTCTGTTCTAGCATCCAACATCATGGGATATGGAGGAAAGGTTCCACTCAAAATAGTAATCAGGAATGGCGTTGTAGAAAACATCATTGCATTAAAGAATGATGAGACCAAGGAATTCTTTGACAATGCCTCTACTCTGTTTGAAAAATGGAAAGGTAAAACGATAGACAAAGCTATGGATATGAAGGTGGATGCTGTCACAGGTGCTACTTTCTCATCCAAAGCTATCATCGGAAACATGCATCAGGGACTTCTGTATGCTAAAGCACATTTAGCGACTGAAGAATCAGAAAATAGTAGCAGCAGTTTAAGTCCTTCCGAAAACAACAGCTCTTCCCTGTTCTCTCTCAGAAACATCATAGGGATAGCTGTTGTCCTGATGGCAGCCATTCTGCCATTGTTTATCAAGAACAGAAGATACCATTTCTGTCAACTGATACTGAATGTCATTGTGCTCGGCTTCTGGTGTGGTACCTGCCTTTCTTATACCTTCCTGCTGGGCTTTGCAGCCCATGGCATGGAAATATCGGGCAGCATCATAGCGATAGTCATGCTGGTAACAGCCTTTATCTATCCGCTTTTTGGAAAGAAGTCGCATTACTGTACCCATGTATGTCCGTATGGCTCCCTGCAACAGATAGCTGGCAGATGCGTGAAATATAAGTTAAAAATGAGCCCCGTTACTATAAAACGGCTTGATAAGCTTCGCAAGATGATATGGGCATTATTGATGATATGTATATGGGGAGGAGTTTGGAGCGAATGGACTGATTTTGAACCATTCTCGGCATTTATCTTCCATTCTGCCTCATGGATAGTGATTGTGATTGCGCTTCTTTTCATTGCAATATCCTTTATAATCACACGTCCCTACTGTCGTTTTGTATGTCCAATGGGAACTTTGCTAAAGTTCGCTCAAACTTCTATCGTAAAATGAAAAATCCCGGCATGAGATAGCTTGCAGCTATTCTCTTGCCGGGTTTTATTTTTAATGAAATATTCTGATTTTACTCAGACAGCATTGTTACCTCTATCCGATGATTCTGTTTGAGCAGAGTCTGTGCCATCTGCTGCACCTCTTCAGAAGTAAGAGAATCCACCATCTTATAGTAATCTTTATCAAAATCGGCATCATCGTCCAACTCATGCCAGATAACATAACTCCAGTAGTCGTTGGTGATAATCATCTGCTGGTATTGTTTTTTCAGATATTTCTTCACCTTATCCATACTGCTGGCTAAAGGACCCTTATCAGCAATATTCTGCAGTTGCTGATAGATAATAGGATTCAGTTCTTCATAACGTTTCGGATCACTCTTGTAGGTAATGCGAAGCAAAGCATTTGGAAGGGCTTCCTTCTCAAGATTGAAACTGACTCCTACTCCATAGGTACCTCCCTTCTCCTCTCTTACAGAATCTGTATAGGCTATCTGCAATACACGGGTCAGGACATCCAGCACCAGATCGTTCTTTGGTGAGAACGGTACGTTGCCCGTATAAAACACGCTCACGTTGGCAAGCGGTGTTTCCTGCTGATGAACAAACTTCACCGTTTCGTTCTTCATAACAATCTGCGGAACGTTTTTCTTGTCTGTCTCCTCCTTCTTATAGGTCGAAGGCAAGGTAGCCAGATACTGACAGAGTAAAGGACGAAGTTCTGCCATGTCTATCTTTCCGATGAAAACGGTTTTGAAATTGCTAGCATCGCTGAAGCGTTCACGATAGATTTCCATAATGCGCCCGTAATCAGCCTTGGCAAGAACCTCACCGGTGACAGGAGCCATACGCAGGTTATGGTCATAGAGAACGGCAGAAAGGGAGTCATTGTAAACCACCTTGGAACTTGCATTACGGTTTTTCAGAAATGACAGCGTTCGATTCTTCAAACCCTCAAATGCCACACTGTCTTTACGGGGTGCCATGAAATAAAGGTGTGCCAGCTGGAGCATGGTTTCCATATCCTTTACAGAAGATGAGCCTGCTATACGCTGGCCTTCACTACTGATGGATGGAGTCAGCCTGATTGACTTCCCTGCCAAAGCCTTACGCAAAGCAGTAGCTGAAAAGTCGCCTACACCCGCTTCTGTGATGGCACTTGTCAAGAGAGAGAAATTAGGAATATCCTCATTTCCGTAAAGTGAGGTTCCACCTTCAGCGCGCATGCTCATCATTACCTGGTCTGCCTGATAGTCGGTAGGTTTTACGTAAACCTTCATACCATTACTAAGCGTAATCTCTGTCATGCCAAACTTGCCGTATGGTTTTTCAGACACAATCTTGCCCGGTTTTGGCAAGGCAGATATCAACGTAGAAGGAATCTTTTCCTCCTGATACGGTTCATATTGCTTTTTCTGGGCAGCAAGTACCGTAGCTTCTATTTCTGATTCTGAAGGAATAACAAATCCTTCCTTATCAGGGCCATACATCACAAATACCTGGTTTTTATCCGTAATGATGTTACCTACAGACTGATTAACCTCAGCCAGGTTTACTTCACCATCAAACTGCTTTACCAGTTGCAGATTATAGGCTGGAGTAAGGATAGGCTCTCCTTCAAGGAAATGATCCACACACTGGCTTACGTAATGGGCGTTGCGATAATCCTTCTCCATCTTCAGTTTTCGTTCTGCTGCATTGAGATAGAGTTTCTTGGCACGTTCCAGTTCACTCTCTGTAAAACCATGCTGGCGGGCACGCTCTATTTCACCCACAGCCTCGTAGATACCACCGAGTACGTGATCCTGCTTGCAGCTGATGCTCATACTGAAGGCATCCTTGGTACGGGAAACAAAAAAAGCACCATTCCTTACGGTAGCACTCATGAATGGAGGATTTGCCACCTGTTTCTTTTCTGAGAGACGGCCATTGAGCATGTAAGTGATGAGTCCGCTTACATAGTCATCACGCTGATACTTTACCTGGCTCTTTTCGCTGTCAGGAGTGGCATCGGTTTTCATGTAGAGATGGCCGATGATAATAGGCTGCTCCTTGTCCTTCTCAATGGCAACTATCATCTTGTCGTTGTTATTTACGGGATAATAGACACGCTCTGCAGGATTCTTATGGGCTTTGATCTTACCGAAAAGTTTCTGGATTTTCTTCTCCATCATATCCACATCGAAGTCGCCCACAACCACGATGGCCTGAAGATCAGGCCTGTACCACTTCTGATAATAGTCGCGCAAATCTCTGTAAGGAAAGTTATCAACAACATCCATACTGCCGATAGGCATACAATCTTCATATTTGCTTCCCTTGTATATTTTTGGCATCACATTCTCCATCATGCGCTGCATGGCCATGCCGGTACGCCGGTTTCTCCACTCTTCATGAATAACACCACGTTCCTTGTCTATCTCCTTAGGTTCGAGATTGATATACTGGCTCCAGTCGTTGAGTACCAGAAGACATGAATCGATAATGCCCTCACGCTTGACAGGGGCAGACCCGATGTGATAGACTGTCTGATCTACAGATGTATAGGCATTCAGGTTGGCCCCAAACTTAACACCTATGGTTTCACACCAAGGCACGATTCCCAACTTCTTCCCCTTGCCAGGGAAATGCTTGGTACCATTAAAAGCCATGTGCTCCAGAAAATGAGCCAGTCCACGCTGACGGGGTTCCTCAAGGATGGAACCTACGCGCTGGGCAATATAGAAATCGGCAAGGCCTGCCTCTTTATTATTATGTCGTATATAGTAAGTCAGTCCATTCTTCAACTTGCCCTGTCGCACGGAAGTGTCCTGCTCCACAGTCTGAGCGAACAATGAAGCTGGAAACAAAGAGAGAAGGAATAATCCCAAAAACTGATTCTTCATAAATTTTTCTTTTTTAAAATTATACAAGAATGCCTATTTCTTCAGGAAAGAGACTGTTGCATCTGATTCGAAATCATTGGTAGAGTTATTGGTATCAACCCATTTGCCATCAGCATCCTTCTTACGGATTACTGACTTGCCGTAGCGGTTTTCATCTTTGTCTACCTGGCCACAATGAGCCCATCCTGCATCAAGGTTTGCAGATACCAGATTCCATTGCCACATAGATGCAATAGAAAGATTAACCGCATCCAGTATCCAGGAATTAGGAACCTTGATACAGTTCTTGGCTGTCATCGGATAAGCATTACCCTTCACTTCCATCACATAGCTGGCATCGTAAGTATTCTTTTCGAGATACTTCTCCTTATCGCCATGCATACGGGCAATGGCATAAGTCTTGAAACCACGGTTATGCAAAGAGAAATAGGTAAGCGAACTGCAATACCATTTATCCAGATTAGGAACACTGGCATTGTCATCGTCTGTGAAGCGTGGATTTGAACTCTCATCATAGAATTCGTAATCAGCCTTACTTAAATCAAATGAAGCTGAGTTTGCTTCTGTATGATTCTTGGCATTCAATGCCAAGACAAGAGATTTGCCTGGTTCTACTGCAACTTCCGTACCCTTTCCTGGAATCATATAGATAGCATCTACCGTCATTGCTTCGTTCATGATATCCGGATTATAATCATATTTTGTTACTGTGAGGAACTTAGATTCCAGAACCGCTATACTGTCTGCATAGAGCGTAACATCAGAATTATTGGAAAGAATGAAATACTGGTCATCAGAATACTGCTTTCCTTCTGGAGTAAGCGTACCCGTGAAGAAAATCTCTGAGATAACGAAACCTCCCTTAGCATTGAATGTGTTCACAGCCAACTTGACTTGGGCATTGCCGGATTTTACACTCACATTCTCGCTCTTCTGATTGATTTTACTGCTACCGGCAATACCATCCTTAGTAAAACTCAGGTCACCGCTGATGGCAACATTGTATGTTCCTTCAGGCACATCGGCAAGAGATGCCATAAAGCTACCATTTTTTTCCTGGAACTGCTCCTGGATAAACGTTTCATTGGTAGTTACATTGGTAAAAACCGCTTTGGCATTGGAGAGAACTATATTCTCCAGTCCCAATGGCATTTCAATACTCAATGACACAGGAGTGGTAACTACTTTGTCATCATTGTCGCTACAAGAGGTGAAAGTCAATGCCAACACCGAAAGCAACATCATACTCTTTAAAATTAACTTTTTCATTTTTCTACTTTTAGTTACATTAATACTATATTATACTTTAGAAATTATACTTTAGAATGTGATACCAAGAGCCAAATGCAGATGGTGCTGGTGTTCGTTTTCAGAACAAGTTATCCAATCTCCACCTAATTCGGCAAACAAGCCGATCTGTGAGCCTGATAGCCGATAATCACTACGTATCTTAGCAGAGAGCATTCCATAGCCTGCTTTTTCAAACTGGTACTGATGATTGATCATGTCCTGGAACGAAGCCTTCATATTGGCATAAGGCATGACGATACCAGAACTGACATTACCATAATAGGCTGCCGCCATGTCCACAGTAAGGGCCACAGTTCGGGAGAGACTGCGCATCCACTGTCCACCCAATCTTCCATAGATCTTAGCAGCCTCCATTTTGCGTTCAGGATAGACATATCGCTCACGATTGCTCCAATATCCGATCTTTCCATTCAAGCACCATGTACCAGAGTCACTCCCCCATCCGTAAAGTCCTCTGAGATAGGTATCTATAAGATAATTCTTATACATCGTAAGTTTACCGATAATAGGATAATATTGGGCAGAGGACTTGCCAATGATGTTTTCATCACCACTACGTCTGACAAAAACAAGGTTTCCATCTAAGGCTACCTGACGGCTCCCTCCCATGTGCTTCCATCCCAAGGAGACTTCTGCAGAATGATAAAACAACTGGGTTAAGGGTACGGAATTCAAATCGGCAAGCATACGTTTATATTGCCGTCTCCAAAGCTTGGCATGACCATAAAAACCAGTTTCGTTCAACGGATTGGCATCCAGATTTATTCCATATCCTCCACCTTTATAATATAAGGTGCGTTTATCTCCGGAGAAACGACTGTATTCTGTTCCCAATCCTGTCATTTGAAACTCAGGTATAACACCCAGTTCCCGATAGAAATCCACATCATTGGTCTGCTTGTATACATTCCCTTCTAGACCGGCAGCCCACTGGTATTTACCGAAATCATAGGCAGTACCAAGGCGTAGAGTCAGATCTGTGACAATACCTCGCATTCTCGGGTCCACATTCCGATATTCATGTTCTGCTCTGAAAATCGCTTCAATACCGAGTTGGAATTTTCCCTTGCTGACAGCATATCCGCCCTGAAAACCATACCGTTCACAATGTGTGTCACCTCCTAGAGTATCCGCCAGAATATAAGGATTCAGCAAATCATAATCAGAAGAAGAATTCCAGCTGACCTGATATTGCTTTCCCGTCATGTAAGATGCTGCCCCCCAAGCAGAAGAGTGGTTGCTCAAGCGAAGGAAGGTTTCAGCCTTGGCCTCAGAGAGGAAATGCCCTGTTCCCTTCTGCAGTACAAAGGGAGCAGATTGATGCAGGTAATCCATCTGGACATACACTTCAGAATAAGGCAGCGTGAGGCTAAGCCCATGAATGGCGGGATTTTGCCATGCTGTCTCCTTCTGCCAGTTTTTCCACGTAGCATGATGCTCTATCCTGGCAGAATCTGTTACTGCAGACCTTCCAGTAAACCAAGACACACAGCACAGAAATAATATGAAATATCTCTTCTTCATGATTTACATCCAAATTATGTTCAACATCGCTTCATTATGTCCTTCCTTTTCCAATCCCACATAATCGGTACTTGCCCTGAACATCCTGATGTAGGTTTTACCTGAAGCGTCATGATATTGGGCAGTACCCTCTACCAGGATAGCATAAGAACCCCGAAGAATACTGGCTCTGGCTATATTCCCTTCAAATGATGATACGGTGAAAACCTGGGTGGTATTCAGATTGGTAAGACTTACCGTACCCTGGACCCTGTCAAGAACGATATCCGTTTCTCCCTGCAACACGACGGAAGCTTCGGCAAACAGGGAATCTTCATCCTGATGACAGGAGGAAATGATAAAACCACAGGTCATCATACATATAATCAACAATCTCTTCATATCTTTACATTCATTTCTAATCCAAAATAGGGAGTTACATGACGGCGGATCGTTACTCCATTGTTTTCATATTCGGGAGTATAATCCAACAGTTTGTTGCAGAACAGAGCTACATTCAGTTTCTCATCAAAGAGTTTCTTTGTTACCTTGAAATTGACATTCATGGCAAAAGGTACTCTGTATTTGAGATAATAGCTGTCGTTATAATCCCTGATCAGATACCTGAGATAAGCATCATTTTCATCACCTGCTTTCCACTCATGCATCACACCGTCATTATCCATATAGCTGGTAGGATAATTACTCACCTCTTTACTCTGTTTCAGCGTATACCACAGGCATTGGGTGGATATTGAGAAGCCCAACTTCAACTTGGGGACATCCGTATCTAACGTGAAATTGGTATTGAGCATTTCATTCATATTGCCTCCATCATGTTCATAATACCCCACATACTGTATCTGCTTACTGCCGATAACAGCACTTGGGCGATAAGTCTCTACCACAGAATTACGATAAACCGTGCGGAACCATGCTCCGTTGATAGTGAGTCTGGTGAATAGTTTTTCTATTCTTCGGGTAGCAAAGGTGTATTCCACTCCCCGTTTGAGAGTCTGACTGCCATTGGTGTAATAACTGTAGCCCCTCAGTTCCTTACGTTCCTCAAAGGGTAATCCTTCCAAAGAAGGTGGAGCCGACAGTGCATCGGCATCAATTCCCGATGCATCATACCACCTATATATATAGGGAGCATAAGCCGTCTGCAAACGGAAGCCTGAAGTCATATTCTCCCTAAAGAGTGTGACAGACAATCGATTGCCTCCTATATTGATGTCAGTACTCACCTCCCATTTGAAATTACGTGCTGGCTTCAGATTCTGATTGGTTGCATCTATCACATACGTCATCAGGTTGATACGGCGATACGCTGGATTCGTATGGTAATAATTCAGCTGGGTTAAGTCCAGATATACAGGATCAGGGTAAAGCTGTTCCAAAGTAGGCATTTTGGTATGTTCACCTATTCCACCTGCTATTCGGATAAAGGATGGTAGCTTGCCAATATTGAATTTCGGAAAAGTCAAGCCGAGATTGATACGGGGATCCCAGAAAAACTTACCATGCATCTCATAATTATTGGGCAGATTCAACATCTGCGTACCTCTTATACCGGCTACCAGTTCAAGAGAATGACCAGCAAAAGGCAATGTCAACTGTTCCTCAGCATAAATTCCCCACTGTTGGTTGGAAGGTATTGAAGAAAGATTTCGGGGACGGCATGACATGGAACCTGCATAAAGAGGGCGGGTTACATCATAAATCTGCCCCCGTCCTTTATTTTTGTCGTAATTCCAATCGGTGCCTAACAGCAAGGTATTGGAAACCACAAGAGAAGGAACCTGGAATTTACCATTGACCTTAGCATAAAGATTGAGCGGCTTTCCTTCTACATCATGACAAGCCACATATTTATAGGGAAGGATAACACCATCATGAACCCCTTGTGAAGTTGCTGTAGCTGCCACTGTCTGGCGGGTCAGCTGTACCAGTTTGGTTCGCTTGATAAGGTCATACTCATAAGAGGCTGACAAAGTCAGATCCAGCGACTTAAACCAAATGCGCTTCTTGGGAGACAGACTTACATGTGAATTAAATGCATATTTATTATATTGCGATTTATAAGAATCTTCCGCCTGATTATTCAGATCCGGGTCAACTTTATCATTATCAAAAGAACCGGTATAATCGAGATTGGACGAAATCTTCCAACGGTAAAAATCTGTCAACCAAGTTTTTCCGAACCGGGCAGAAAACGTCAGTCTCCTGTAATTTTCAAGCCGGTTTCTTGGATCCGCCTTCGCATCGAGGTAATCAACACTGAGATTGAGGGTCATCTGCTGGGGAGTCCATTCCAATCCTTTTGCAAGATAAAAGAGTTTGCTTCCCATATCTGCTTTCAAACGGGCATTCCAGTCATTTCCACCTCTCCTACGTTCTATTTTCACCAGACCACTTGTCAAATCTCCATATTCTACCGATGGAATGCCACGTACCACCTCTACTTTCTCGATATCATCGGTAGAGATGCTACGCATATCCACTCCGGCATTCATATTTTCTCTGGATGTTGTTGCTGCATCCCAAGCCCCAGCCACATATTGCATATTGGCATTGGTACTGATGGGAGCTCCATCTACTACAAAACTCGTTCCGAGGGAAGTGGTAGTATATCCTGAAGGACTTCCGGCTTCCCGAATACGAATCGTATTAGGGCTACTCAAATCAGGATCTTTGGAACGTCCACCAGGCAACAGTTCGAGAATGTCCGTAAAACTTGAAGGCTGCAGGTGCTCCATGGCATGCTTCTCGATAACAGAAGCAGAAGACAGGCTCTTTGACTCCTGAGCTGTAACCACTACTTCACCCACAGACTTGATTTCCGGTTCCATTTCATAGAGAGCCTGGTTTAACTTACCTAAATAGTTTTTGTATCCTATATAAGTAATCTTAAGAGATTTACCTGCATTGGCTGCATCTATGGAAAATCGCCCGTTAATATCAGTGATAGCTGCCACTTTCTGAGAACTACCCACATACACGACAGCACCGATAATCGCTTCATGAGAATCTTTGTCCACAACTTTGCCAGACATAGATTGCGCCTTTCCCATCAGACTCACCTCAAAAAGCATCATAAGCAACAGGATATGTTTCATACTAATCTTTTAACTTATTTTTTTGGGTGCAAAGATACGACAAAATTAAATTGTTCACAATACCTAAAAATAGGTAATATATGTATCAGTAAATGTACATTCATATATCTGTACTGCGCTCAAATAGTAAAATACAAAAAGACTCAAAGCCACATTCCTGAAGGTAAACAGAAATGTGGTTTTGAGTCTTCTTGTTAACCTGAAACTTAAAAGCAACCAGATTTGAACAACAGGTAAATTGGAATACCTGAATTATTGACCAATGAAACCTTGTCCCCTTTTCTAATATTAAACGGACGTATTTTGTCCGCTTTTCCATGGCAAATATACGATAATTTGTCTGTTTTTCCAAGATTTAACAGTTTCTATCTCCCATTCCACTCAAATTTATCACAAAAGAAGCATTATTACGAGACAAGATCTAAACATAAAACGGGGCATCAAAGCCCTGCGCCATGTTTTTGCGGGATGGGACCGCCGGGGGGCAACTTGCTGATGGGACCGCCATGCTAATGGTGGAGATACATTGGAGACGGAATAATATAATTATTCTTTGTCTATTCGTTTAAGTTCTGTTTTCATCTTTTTACCATAGGCTTCGCCTCGTGGAGCAAGATATTGAAAGAATATAGTATCGCCAGAAAACTCAATTTCTAGAGTAAATAGTGCTCTATAGTCACCTAAACGAATTCTATATATATTACGATACCCAACAAGTTTCTTGCAGTCAGAGATATCTTGAATACCTTTGGCTGCTTTAACTTCTACTATCGTACGTCTTAAAGAATCGAGCATCTTGCCTGAAAGACGTTTGGAAGCTTTGACAAAGGCTTTGGAAATTCGACATTCATACGCCTAACCACTTTTCAAAATCTTCTTGTTCTTCTTTGTTGGCACGGATGAGACCCTCTGGCTGCTCTTTTCTTAATTTAGCATAGAGCTTTGCGTCTTCGTAATCTTCGGCTATGCCATTGAGTATATCCTCAATATAGTTTTTGAGGTTGGTTCCCTTCTGAATAGCCATAATGGATAGAGTCTTAAAAGTATCATCTTTTAAGTCAATGATCTTTCTTTTAGAAGGTGTTACTGAAACTGTACTCATAAGTGTATTTATTTAAATGGTTCTACTTTGGTTCAAAGATACATAATATATTTCATATATATGGTATATCTCTATGTATAATTAATAAAGATTAATAGTTAGATGGATGATAAAACTGCTTTTCAACACATTAAGTATTTACCGTTGCATTCGAATTCTTAAAAATCAGAATTATGGAAACAAAGGAATACTTCGAAAAGGAGATGTTTTTCGAATCCCTCCGTCTCCCTTTAGATAAGATTAGCTGCACTCGGCAATTTGAAAGCAAACTTTCATTGCGCTCATTTGCAAAATCTTTAGCCAAAGGAAGCTCCACATCCCAACCAAGCCACAAAAGTCTTTACGACCCTTTCTGTCCCCTACAAGGGGAACCGAAAGGGTCGTAAAGACTTGAAGAAGACCGAGATGAGTTCCTTCTGCTACTTATTATAATCAATAGTTACGACATCTTAAAATATTAATTAAGATCACTGCTGTCCCGTTTAGAAATCTTCCGGTCTGAATAGGCTCGGCATATAGTAATCGGTTGACTCTTTCTCGGGAACAGTCTTGTTAAATAATTCATTAATTGGGGTTTTATCCGTAAGGAACAACCCGACGTTCTTTGAAATTGTGTGTAAAGATTGATTCATGTGCATCTTCTTTTTGGTTAGAGCCAATAGAAGGTATGTACAAACGGCAATCCAAATCTGGAGATAGATAGCATTCTCTGATGTTCCATAGAAGGATTTGATGTGCAAGTGTTGCTTGATCCATTTGAAGAAAAGCTCCACATTCCATCTTTCCCTATAAAGTTCTGAGATTGTAAGCGCTTCGTACTCCATGTTGTTTGTGAGAAATCGATAGACATTGTTGGTAGCATAATCTTCATAGGTAACCATCCTTATTTCTTCTGGATACCATTGTGATGTACGTAGACCGATGAGTTTTATTTTCTCATCTGCAATGACACCTGTAGACTTGTCAACTTCACAGCAAGCGGTAATATCAAAACGCATATTGTCCTTTGCTCGGGTTACGAAGAATGCATTCTTTTCATGAATGAGGTGGAACAAGCGATAGAAATCAACATATCCCTTGTCCATCAAGTATATAGCAGATGGTTCAATATAAAGATAGTCCAATGCTTTTACATCATGAACTGATGCTTCGGTTAGATAAACTGATACTGGTAGGTTACCTCTCAAATCTAATAATGTATGCATCTTGATACCTCCTTTATGCTTGCGAAACTTAGCCCAAGGGCAAAGCTTAAGACAAAGGCTGATGGTACTGCTGTCAAAAGCATAAACCATGTTATCAAGATCAAGGCGAAAGTCATCCTTTGCATAGAGAGGGCGAACCTTCTTAACAAGAACTTGAGCGAAATCGGCATAGATTCTCCAGTCTCTTTTCTCATTAGCCTTGGCAAGTGTGTTACGAGGAACAGCATAGCTGATACCGCAATGATACAGTCTGCTTGACAATGCCGTTAGACAATTTTCAATATCTCTCAGGCTACCACGATTAGTTAGCTGAGCATAGCTCATCACAAGAAACTGATCCTTGCATGTAAAGTTCCTTGATCTATAATTGCCCTTGTATCGGTCAACACAAGCCTTGAATTCTCGTTCTGGGATATTTGACATGATTTGAGAGAATATTGTTTTTCCGTTGTTCATCGCACGCTTCTTTTTAGTTGCGTGCAAAGATACAAAATCAAATCGAATACACGATTTTAAATGAATAACTAATTGATTATAAATAAATTAAATAGATGTCGTCTCGTTTAAACGGGACACTAGTGAATTAAGATGATTATTTCCTTGATTCCGTAATAATAACTCCACGAAATCTTACGATAAGGGCTTATCCTTGGAAAGCTCATCAATAAGCAATTAGTATCAAGAACTATCTTTCTCATTTGCCAGAAGTACGTAAATATTCATTACCCCAGCTCTCTATGGTATCAAGAGTTATACTTCCATTATCGCACAACTCATCAATCCCCTCATCAACCTTCTTTGCAAAGTATTGAGAGAGAACATTTTCAAGATTATCTAATTCCTGTGGAGTCTTGATATAAGACATCATTTGAAGAATCTTCATCTGAGCAGGGTTAAATACAGTCTGTTCCATTCTATTTCAATTAAACGTTCAACTTTGCCGCCAAAATTACGCTTTTCCCTCGAAACCACCAAGAGAATCAAAAGAAATCTGCAAGTTATCAGCAAATAACCACGAAATTATCCGTAAACTATAACTATTAACTGTAAACTATAAACTGCTATTCCCAGGCGGTCCATCCCGCACAACATGGCGATGGCTTTGAAGCAGCATTAGGTCTCCCCCGCAACAGCCTGGCGGTCCCATCCCGTACAATCTGGCGAAGACCGCTTTGGTCCGCCAACCTTAGAGCGTAGCGGTTCCGAGCGACGAGGAGGAGCGGTTTCCTCCCTCTTCCCTGAGGGTGAGAGGGGCGGGGTGAGAGGTGGAGCCTTCCTTAAGGGTAAGGAAGGCCGGGTAGGTTTTCGAAAAAACTCCCTTTGGCTAAAGATTTGGCAAATTAGCGCAATGAAAGTTTGCTTTCAAATTGCCGAGTGCAGCTAATCTTATCTAAAGGGAGACGGAGGGATTCGAAAGACTCCTTCTTTAACGGTAAGGAACCTTATATCCAAGGCAATACTTCAGGAAAGCGAAAATAGCAGTTATATCATTCATTCAACTATTAATCTATAATTAAACTATCAATACTACTCCACCATTTCACATCATAATGATGAATATTTGAAACCAGATCATTTTCCGAGAAGAAAAGTTCAAACTTATCATTTCTGTTCATAAATATTCATATTTTAGAAAAATCTTTAATAAAAAGAATTTAGTTACATGAACTAGTTATACGTTCAATTTCTTCAACTAGCTTCAAATATATTCTTTCCTGAGCCGATTTTTCAAGCTCAGAAAGTGTAGTTTTTGGATCATTAATAGCCTGAAAATCTCCCAATTCCGTCTTTTCAAAAAGACTAGGTTCCACAAGCAGACACAAAATTGTTGTATCTTCTTCTGCAGTATTCTTCCATTTTCTCTAGTATTTTTTGCACGATGAAGAGTTCTTTCACACTCTTTCTGCCAGTCTCGCCATTCAGCGAACCCAGGAAGAGTAAAGGTGACAGCAGGAGTACCACAGTGTAGGATTTTAATCTATTTTGTAATTTCATGATAAGGGTCGAAGAAGAGAGGATAAATTACACCATACGACCCTTGCATAAAGTATATTCTAGGCGAACGAACACCACTTTCTCTTGAAGCCATTTGCTTCTTATCCGTATATAGTCCAAAATGAAAGATGATTGGCTGTCCTTCAGTTATACCAAGTTCCAATTTATCCAAAGCCGACTTCAAAGGCTTGTGTAAAGCAGAATGCCTACGTAAGCGAAAGCCATCATCCATCAAAAGTTCATCAATGGTTCGACCAGAAATATATTTCATGCAGTCAAAGTACTCAAAGGTATCTTTTTCAGAGAAATTCTGATTAAAACCATATTCTGTATCTCCCATATCAACAAATTCATAGCTGATGCGAATCGGTAACAGACAAGAATTCCTGACGTCATCATTACTGATGACATTCCAAGGTTCTACAGATAAATCATCTCGCAACTGTTCGATGTCATCATCAAAAATCTCTATACTCATGCCGTTACCATACCTTTTCTGCGTTCTACATTCTTGGCATGACGCTCAGCATAATAGCTATACATCGTGTCCAATGACAGAGGATTTACCGAGCGTTCATAAGGTTTCAGCCCCTCGCGTTTTTCACACCAAGGCAATTCAGAGTGAGTCAAGAATATGAGGTAATTCTGTGATTTGCTACCATATTTCAATACTATTTGTTCCAACAATTGGATTTCATCATCGCCAAGCCCTAATTGCTTAGTCACCTCGCCGAGAGCTTCATCTATAACATCCTCAGTTGTTTCAAAATCTGCTGGTGTAAGATGCTCACACATGTTTCTATTCTTCCACATATTATATATAGTAGGGTAAACCGGACCATTTACCCATGCTTGCGGAACATCTGCAAACAGTTGTCTTTGGCGACCAAAGAACACCATACTCCAAGCTTGCGCATAATAAAGCAACTTTTGGAGTTTCAAAGGGCTAACCGTCATCTGTTTCGTCAACAAAGACAAAGCGATATAGCGTGCAACCTTTTTTATATCGAATATTCTTTCATTCATTATAATCTTCTCCTTTTAAACGTTTAACTCTGCCGCAAAAGTACGCTTTTTTCTCGAAACCACCAAGCAATTAACAAGAAATCTGCAAGTTATCAGCAAATAACCACGAAATCAATCGTAAACTATTAACTGTAAACTATAAACAGCTGTTCCCTACCTCAGCAAGCTATAATAAGGCGGTCCCATCCCGCACAATATGGCGAAGACCGCTTTGGTCCGCCAACCTTAGAGCGTAGCGGTTCTGAGCACCGGAGGGTGGTTACATCCTTCCCGTCTGAGAAGGGAAGGCTTGGTTAGGATGTGGAGCTCCCTTTGGCAAAAGGGAGACGGAGGGATTCGAAAAAAACTTCCTTAACGGTAAGGAAGGACGGGTAGGTTTTCGAAAAAAAGACATTATCTGTCCTTATACATATTCTCATAATACTTCTGATATTCCCCAGAAGTAACATGATCCATCCATTCCTGGTTCTCCAGATATCACTTTACGGTTTCCTCGATTCCCTCCTCAAACTGGAGAGATGGCTCCCAACCTAATTCCATCTGCAACTTTCTAGAGTCGATGGCGTAACGCATATCGTGACCCTTTCTGTCTGTTACATAAGTGATGAGATCCATATCCTCGCATTTCCTTCGCCTCATTGTCACCGATTACAACCTCGGCGAACTTTGGCTTACTGTTTAATTGTTTCTTGCCTTGTACCATAATTTGAATAATTTAAAATAACGGTGCAGAGGTACAAAACTTTATCTAGGCGCACAATACGGCTTTCACCGAATACTTACTTTTCTATTGAAACTGGTGGAAGATATTTTTCCCAATCCATCATATTAGAAATTAGCCTCATTCTTTCATCAATCGTAGGTAGTTCTATTCGCTTGTTTGGCAAATATCCTGCATGTTCCAGAGAATCACCTAAAGCCCATAAACGAATTGATAAATATGATGGATTATCACTATGGCGTTCAATATCGTCTTTCGTGAGAAAAACATTGTGTTCAAATTCTTCACGCGATTTTGGCGTAGGCATGCCATATTTACTACTTGGCTTCATATATTTTATCGAAATGATCAGACACTAAGATATGGAAAACAGAACGAATGGATTCATCTATCGTATATAAATCCAGCCTGCCATTTGGAAGTTTTTTTGCTCTCTTCAAGGAATCCACTAAATGATTCACCTTACCTTGCGCAAACGAAATATGCTTATTTTCCATACACTCTTTATGAGATTTGAACCTCTCTCAAAATCCTCCCTATCTGAATATAAAGTTCCTAATTGCTTAGTCATACATATTAACTATTAATTACATTATACACATCACTAGCTCTCCTAATATCTACTTTACCATAGAGTACATTATTAAGTATATCTTCCATAGTTCTAGCACATCTACCCTTAAATATTTGTCCCAAATAGAAACTCCTATGGACATACCTATCAGATTGGAATAATCTATCTAATGTACCATCTCCTTGCAGTCGATGCACTGCATCCAAATATGGTTTCGCGAACTCTTTTCCCCCAGTAACTTGCCAATAATTAAGTGCATCAATTTTAGTACTGACAAACATTTTATCGTCATTCTCAAAGAGAACATCGCTTCTATCCGGCAAACTTTCTGGGATAACATGTTGCAGTTCTTCCAACATACAACAATATCCATATTTGTCTGACAATAACAATGCTATTTCATAAAGATTCCACGATACCGAGAAATTACAAACACTTAACAATTTCTTCTTAATATCAATATCCTGAAAACTCTCTAGGACCAAAGAGGGAGCCATCATTGCAATATTTAATAAAACGCTAGAAGCCTCTGTATTTAATCCCACTTCACATGGATATAGAATTTCCTCTATCAAGCATTTAATTACTCTTGTATCATAAGTACTTAGCCATTTCAATACCCCACTTGCTCTTTTGGAAACACTATTATCTGGATGCACAAGAAACCAGATGAGAAAATGAATCATTTGCTCATCTTGATTGATTTCTTTATGAAAACCTTTCATCCAACTAAATTTACTATCTTGTTGTCTTGAAGGTTGAACATTGATGTTATAATGGCTAGAAATCACATCATATAGCTTACATCTATCAAAATCCGGCATATTGATAAGTGGAGTAATAAATTCACTGAGCGAGAACCAATAAGTACCAACTGGTGAAATTATGCTCTTTCTCATATTGTCTAAAAGCACCTTGCTTGAAGGAAGTAAGCCAAGCCTCTCTTGTAGACTTTCTCGCTTTTCCGATGTTTTTTCTTCCGACTCAGTTCGCTCCCATTTATAATTATGCTTTCTCAAATTTTGTTTCAAAGCATCAAAGAACTCATTAGAAGTTGTTGTTTCTTCGAAATCTTTTAGATACTCACCTTTTTTATTATCATAGTCAGAGACTATATACTCAGCCATTCTTGGAGCTAGTATTTCTATAGACTTTTCCATCCCCAACTCTACTATAATTTCAGAGTGAAGGCTAGCGTATTGATTATCATTGTGTAGCTTATCCCAGTTTTCCCAAAACAGTTCACTAATGGCATATCTTATGTAAGGTGATATCGCTTTACATTCTCTCAATAACTGGCATATAGCACTAGCCTCTATTAAATGATTGGCACCAAGATCATACCCATCACCTAATTTAGGCATGTCAACCTTCCATTCCTCAGCATTACAGATAATACTTTCTGGTGAAGGCAAAGTTTCAAACATATAATAACCAATTGCATCTGATAAAGAAGAAGTCTTGGCGATTGTTGCCACAAACTCGTTTTTTTCTTGCTGAACATATCGCTGAAACGTCATTTCACCAGACGCTTCTTCAAAAATCGCAGCCATATGAGCAACTTGAACAGCATCTAACGGTATGTCAGATTTGCGAAATTCATTAATTAAGTCCAGTTGGGCCTCTTTATACCAATCTGGTCCCATAGAACTTTTCAACACTTCCGCATAAGTAGTTTGAACTTTCAATGTTTCCCCCCACCTAGCATATTCGCAACATAACTGAAGCAAATAGTTACAACGTTCCCATCTGTTCATAACTGCATAAAGAATGAACTTGACAGCTTCATCTGCAAAGAAAAGAGCTTGCATCCGCATATTCTTTTCTCCCAAGATTTTAGCCATTCCAATAAGAGTATCACAATAGCCTTCTCTATACAAACACAATTGATTAGACATTCTGCTCTTGACATGTTCCATTAGATCATCTATCCTATCAGCAAAAAAATCACCATATATTTCCGCCAATTTTGTATACAAGAACGGTATTAACTTCTCAGGCAAAAGATAACTTCGTTTCCAATTGATTCTTTCCTCAAAAGAAAAATCAAGACAATCAAGAATATCTTTAAATTTTACATAGATTGAGGAAAGGTCATCACCATCCGTACGCATTCTTAGCAAACCATGAATGTAAGCAGTACGAGCAACCAACATCTCTATATACTTTTCCCAAGACCCATCATCTTTATAATTTCTATTCAATTCCGGGAGTGAAAAATCGTCATCTTCATATGCCTTATAAAAGCTTTGTATGTAGTATTCAAATACAGAATTTACTTCAACATCAACTCCATTAGCATTCCTAAAAGAAAATGGCAAGAGTTCTGGTTTATATTTTTCCAATAATTTCTTTATCACACATGCTTGTATAGGTTTACCGATAAGTACTGCTAATATTTTTTTGATATCCTCATTTGAAAATGCGAAATCATGCTGTAATAAAACATCTTCTAACTTCTTTAAGCAAAAATTAAAAGACTCATTATACCCTATTTTATGAAGTTCAGAATCTTTCACTTCATATAAGTGTATCACGTTTATTAAAAGCATAACAATTCTTTCATCCCAATTAGTATCTAACCTCTTAAGATGTTTATCAAAGTCCACAATTTTGCCAGACCTTACGTGATTAGAGAGTTGATAAGCTATAATTTCGCTTCTAATTGAGCTAATCATCTCATTAGTTTGTTCTTCTGTATCCGCCTTCAAATAATTAAGAGTATGAGTCAAATAGCCAACCAAATCTTTTTGATTCTCAACACCCGCCAAAACACCTTCAACTATCAAAAAGCCTTTAGCTACAAATACATATGTATCTATATACTTTTGGGATTTATCCTCAAGAATCTGACGAATTTTTGCTTCAATTGATTCTGCTAAATCAAGAGCCTGCTCTTTATAATTCAATTCAAACATAATACGAAGGTAGGACATAGCTCTTGGAAGATCTACCAAAAGTCTATTATCTCTTACAATATATTTCATTGCCACATCAGGTTTTCCTCGTAATAAACTCAAATCAATAAAAGCATCCACATGGTCCACCATTATAGAATCACAACGATTCTCGATGCGTTGAGCTAGCAACATCAACCTAATTACCTCTATTGGCAGCCCATTATCTACAGCAAGAGCCAAACATTCCTTAATATCATGCATTATCAAATCTGGAGAAACATCATGCATAGCACATAAGTCTGCCCATTCTTGATTACACATTTCCAATCCTTTCATCACATCGCTACCATTTACCAAATGATGGAGAGTGTTTTCTATTGAATAAGGCAAATCTTTATGTGCCAAACAATATTTTCCAATCTGATCATTTGTAAAGCCTATTATCGAACCCAATTTATGAGTAACAAAAAGCCTGAATGAACTATGATAAATCTCATATCGCTCTGCATCCTTTTCTTTCAACAAATGTCTGAACTCTCTAATAGATTGCTTAAAATCATATGGGTTTGGGGACACCATCATGTTAAGTAGTTGTGATTCCAATACAGAGCCACGAATTTGAGACAATAAAGCCAACACTTCAAAAGCGCATCCTTTTGGATTTGCTTTTTTCCAAATTGATTCATAATAAGCGGTAATATCTCCACCTATGGTAGGTAAACTATCCAACCATTCCTCCAATTCAACTTCTTTCGTCTTTTCATCAAAAGATTCCGCCATATAGCGGCATAGATAATTCATATACAGAGGATGACCTTGTGTCTTATGAGCTACGGCTTGAATAAATGGAAATTTTTTCTCCCATTCACCGCTATTCGCCTTTATATAGGATTCACATGCTTGCATATTTAGGGGAGTTACCTCAATTTTAAATTCATCAAGCAACTTTCCTATAATAGTGGCAGGAAGTATATCTTCACTAATACATGACAAAACTACTTTTATATTGCTTGGCAAACTCTCTGGCAGCAAGGATAGAATGTCATCTATACGATTATCCCTATCAGTTACCAATTCATCTAAGCCATCAATAATGATAACGCCAGATTTATCGTCAACAGAAAGGATATTGCTCATGTATCTAAACCAGTCTGAGACACTTTTTCTTTTTTCTTCTGGTGTCAATTTTTTTACATCTACACAAGATGTAGCAACAAACACAGTCTCTATCCAATCTACGAAGTATCCTTCCGAGCATCTGATAGCCCGACTCATGTCATCATTAGGCACCTTAAAAAAGAATCTGCCAAGAATTTTTACCCTATCAGTTCTTGATTCGAAACCACCTGCAACAGTTGTCTTGCCACATCCTGGTGAACCATAAAGCAAAATCCAATGAGACTTGTCATTAGAAAGAACAGTATCAAGTGACTCAAACACAGAATAATTAGGTTGAGATTTTTCTACATCTTTTCCTATAGAAGCAGGTAGAGAATTAATACTTTCTTCCTTCTCTATTTTTATTTCTGTCAAAACAGAACTAATTATTTCTACACTGACAAAAGACAAATGGTTTCCTGTTTGTTCAATAACGATTCCTACTACCTTGTCTCTTATTAGAATAGGAGCACCTGACATTCCTTGATAATCATATAGATCACTAATGTCTTTCGGACAGAGCTGGTAATTAGCAGGTTTACCATAAACCTTTTGGTTTATTTTTCCATAAAGCCTTAACCCACCATCACTATTTTTATCAGGATATCCAAACGACTCTACATCTTCATCAATTCTTAGATGGTGTGCTTGTAAGCCATAAAAGTCTTTTTTTGAACGTGCCGATACTTTTAATATTGAAATATCAAATTCTTCAATATTCCGTATAACTTCAAAATGCAGGTCACCATCAGTTGAATCCTTTACTATATTTTCGGCATCATCAGAATAGCATGCCACTGTATGATATGCAGTTAATAGAAGGTCAGGAGCTACATAGAATGCAGTTCCAACTTCCTTTCCACAAACAATCCGAACAATTAATCTTCCTTCCATATTTTCAAATAGTTATCGTTATACCTTGTTCTCCTACTGGAGTAATAATCTCAAATTCAAAATCATCATGATAGCTTTGAGCAGTCAATTCTCTAGATAATTCTATATTATAGTTAAAATACAACCTTGGTTCATGATTATTACCATTGGCAATAATATGAGCCAATGTTGGCAAATCTGGATGATTATATTTATCTCCATTAGTAGAGATCAACCAATTATTACACCTAATCAACTTCAACAATTCTGGAGAATTATTATTATAGCTACCATGATGTGATAACTTAACTGCATCAAACCAGAAAGGCGCATTTTCTTTGCCATACAATTCCATCAATGAATCTACTATTGTTTCTGCATGAGCATCTCCTAAAAACAATACTCTTTTTTCATCTACCTCCAATACAAAAGCAATAGAACTTCCATTTGTAGCAGAATCGTCCGGTTCATATATTTCCTCCATCATCTTAATCAGGTCATAACTCTTAGATACATTTCTTTCATGATAATGAAAACCAGGTTTATCTTTGCTCAAAGAATACTCAAATGCATCATCCCAAAATTCTTCACTATGAGCTTTTGAAAGTAAACCATCTATGATTAGCTTTTTCTTCCAAAAAGATTCCACATTACTAATATCGTCACTGTTTGGAGATAGAATATGAATTGTAGCCTTTCCAAAAGAAAAAGAATATAATCCTTTTATTGTTGCACCGCTCAAAGGAACGTTCCAAGGAATTCCTTTTCTTGCTATTAATGTTGACAACGTACATCCCTGCCTAGCACTAATTTTCTTAGATTCTGCCAATTGTACCGCCTTGCAAATATTGTCATGCACAAAATGTTCCCCGTTGGCAGAAACCTTAACAACAGACTGAATATGCCGATATCCATTGTACCAAATTTCTCCTATTGATATAGGAAGAGCCTCTTCTTCAAGTAACTTGATAATACCAGAAATATGATCAGCATCAATATGTGTAACTACTATAACATCAATTGCACCACCATTTTCAGAAATTTCTTTTAGTTTTGGCAACAAATAGTCCTTATATGTATCAACATACCCACCATCTATTAAAAAGTAGTGGGATGGAACATACTCTACAAGAACACTATCACCATTCAAGGCAGGTAACAAGTCAATTTTCATATACAAAATTACAACGTAACATTCATTCTCTGCAAGAATTCATGAGGAGGCATGACTGAAATGTCAGAGAAAGGGAAATCCTTAACGTTCCTCGTCACAAAAGCTATCACGGTGCATCCAGAAGTCAAGAGCCACATTTGTATCAAGAAATACCTTCATCATTTATACTTCTCCAACAAATAGTCTAACTTCTCGTCGTTTTCATCTTCTATTCCAGCAAGGCATCCACCTAATTTCTCCAAATGAGCAGGAAGTGTCAATGAAGGCAGCTTACGAGAGGTTGGCACCTGAAACCTTAGCAGATACTTTTCCACCATCTGTCCAATGCTAACATTATGCAACTTTGCATAAAGCTCAGCTCCACGATATATATTGCTATCTACACTAATCGTATTCATAATTGCATCGTAAACCACCAATACAGCGTCCTCACTATTTATCAGCGGGTTAGCCGTACCAGTATTTTTGAATAAAGTTTTGATTTTCTAAAATTTAACAATCAAGCGACGGCTTGGGATGTCTTCGTTACCTCAGCATCCGTACCATCTTCAAAATGGCGAACATAGTCACATGGCAGGAACGAGGCATCATTGTACTGGATGAGCCAGTCATAATCCACTGCTTCATCTTTGCAATACTTACGCAGGCTACGTCCCTTTCGGTTCTGGTTGTGGTCCTGCATGACCTTTTCAAAATATTCTTTGCTTTCCATTTTATGTGAATTTAAAACGGTTGCAAAGATAATATATTTCATTCAACCCACCTTACGCTGTATTGGTGGTTTACACTATAACCTGTATTCCCCAGGCGGTCCCATCCCGCACAACAAGGCGAGGGCTTTGATGCCCCGCCAACCTTATAGCGTAGCGGTTCTGAGCACCGGAGGGCGGTTACATCCCTTGCCCTTTTGGAAAGGGCGAGGGCTTGGGAGTGTGTTAAGGACCCTCCCGCAGGGGAGGGACAGGTGGGGCAAAAACTACTTCTTTGCCAAAGAAGAGCCAGAGCGTTTCGAAAAAGCATACCCTCCAATCACCCTATAACATACTAGCGGTATGAGAAAGGCAATCGCCATACTGCCCGTAGTATCCGCAATATACCCCATGATTACAGGAGCAACCGCACCACCCACTATCGTCATGATAAGCAATGAAGAGGCAAGTTTGGTCTTTGTACCCGCATCCCTCAATGCCAGCGAGAAGATAGTCGGAAACATAATGCTCTCTCCCAGATACAGGGCGAAGAACGCAATGAGAGATAAGGTGCCGCTACATACCACAACAATCAATGTGGCAACAAAGGTGAGGATGGCACAGATTAGCAGAACCAGCGCCACAGCAAGCACGAAGATACCCACCAGGGCATAAGGAATGGCGATGTTGACACCCGAGAACAGAAGCTGTCCGCCAACCAGCGGTCCAACAATCCATCCGATACCATTGAGCGACTGCGACAGGTTGATCCTGCTTCCCGGTCTTCTCGGTTCCATCGGAATCATCACCAGATGGTCTTCCAGGAAACGGAGGGTCATCTCATCCTGCGTACTCTCTATCTTCTCTGGCCAGAAGTTGTTGTCATAATAATGACGCACCAGACCGGGAACACAGATACCGATAGAATCCTGGGCACCCGAGATGATACCATCGTGACGCTCCGGATTGTTCTCAAAGCAGAATACCAGTCGGGCAAGCATCTCCGGATCCATCTTTGGCAACTTCACCGGCCATATCTTCTGAATCATCTTACGGGTAGAGGTAGACAGACCGCAGCGGTCGCGCACCTCAAAGGTCGGTTCCAGCGAGATGGTAATCGCCCATCCCGGATGATACATGCTTACATAAGGTCACCATACTGTGATGCCTGCTGGAAAAACTCCACATGACCAGAATGTAGCAGGTCATAGCAACCGCTTACAAAAACTTTTTTCTTCATTATGATTATCATTGATAATCGAAGTGCAGATAGTCATCCTCATCTAGCTGATTACCTATCTGCATCTCGATAAACATAAACAGAGTTATTTCAATTAATTATTTGATTATTTTATTTTTTATATTTTAGCCTCCAGAAGAAGTGCCAAGTACGGAACAATGGTTCACAAAGCGCTTCAGCAGGATAATATCGAACGAAGTGCATATTCCTCCATATCTTCAGGAAATACTTCTTCCCCATACTCTGATGCGTAAACCCAGCATACTTCGTAAAGTGCCTACCGAAGTTACCACCATCCAGAATCTCTGCCAACAGCAACCTCCCACGCTTCTCATCCATTGGAGCTATCATCTTCTCTTCAGATAATCCCAATGCCTCATGCAGCACATACATCACCGCCCCTGCAAACTTCCATAATCCCAAATGCTTCAAATCCTTCTGCAACCAAGTTAACATTTCACAATTAACATTTAACATTGATGCCACAAAGTAGTAATCAATGATTTGCCTCATTCCAATCCCTTCATCAAAGAAATGGTGATATAGATGCGTCAGCTGATAAACAACATTAAATGCCGTCGTTGGTATAGCAATATCCCCTGCCCCATCGGGCAGGCTAACAACATTTGAGCATTGCAGATCCGCATTCCTTCGAAACCATTTCTGCAACCTGGCATGATAGATAGGATTATTCATGGAGCAAGGAAAGAAATGCAACTCTACAGGCACACCATCCAAGGAAGTCTCCAGATGCTGCAGTCTGATATTATCCCCCAGTTCAAACTTCTTTTGAGCATACTCCATAATCCTCTCCCTACTAGCATCAATCCAAACATCAATATCTCCAGGAGTACGTGAATAAGGATTCGGATACATCAAGGCATTCCCCTGCCCTTTCAGAATGCAGCACCTCATCCCATCCTCTCTCAGCATTGAGAAGAGCTTGCTCGCCACAGCATTCACCTTCATGTTCTGCCTGCGAATCTGTTGCGCTTTACCCATCCAAGTCATCAGCAGTTCCCTCCCTATCGGATTCCGCTTCAACTCCTCAGGATACTCCTCCCCCAATCTCTCAATACCCTCAAAGCAAAGCCCCAGTATCGCCTGTTTAGAAACGAAAGAATATAGCTGCTGCCAGTTCATACCAGCAATCGCCCTACTCATATTCTCCTTTTTCCCCAGACAATATATTAAGAAATCAAAAATCATATCATTATTCAAATATGCAATAGACTAACATCTACCACCTTTCTATAATAGAAAAAAGTAGAAATATGAGACTACTTCCAGCAAGCATACTTGCCGTCTATCCATTTTCTCAATTGACTTTTCACGATTGTAACAACTTGTTTTAATCGAAAATTCATGCGATTATCCCTCACTAAAAACTCCTCTTTGTTTAAGTTCTAAAAATCTTGACCCAAATAGTTCTGCCGGAACTTTCTTCTTCAACAGTTCAAAGAAGTTTCTATCATGAGTGGTCAAGATGATTTGTTTGTCAAGAGAATAGGCTACATTGCGTAGCAAATCTATCATTGACAAAATATTAATATCATCTAACGCTTGAATTGGATCATCTATAAATATGCAGCCTAAATCCTCATTCTTATCAGTTTTGGCATATAATGCCTTTGCCAAGAAGATACAAAAAGACAAGATATTGATTTGGGCTGTACTAAAATAAAGATTCGGGACAATCGTGTCATGTCCATCTTTTACAGAATACATGACAACATTAAGTCTTGGATCTTTATTTTTAAAGTCACACTTGAAATCTATTTGCTTGTATTCCGGATGAGGGTCTATCGTGTTATACAACTTATTGATGATGTCCAACTGGAAGAATCCTTTCACAAAGTCTTCGAGGTATTTTTGAAGTCTTGCTCTCTCATAATTGATTAAATCTCTTTTTTGTGTTTCTTCTTTCAGTTGTTCTTCTTTATTACGTAACTCTGCCTTTCTTACTTCATTTGTGCTATATTTCTCTCCAAGTGTAAGTAAGACTTCATACTTGTTCAGCAGAGTTAGTTTCGTATCAACCTTTTCTTGATTCTTTCGTGTTGCTTCCAACACACTCTCATACGCCACTTTAATTTCGTTTGATTTTGCTCTGCCTTCAATCGGTATCATACAAACAGTCATTAAGAAGGAAAGAGTATTGTTCCAAACATTCAATTTTTCTGAAAGTTCTTCTGCTAAAACGTTTCTCTTATCCTTCATAGAAGGAGCGTTCTCTTTTCTGATGCCAGATTTTATCAACTCATCAAGTTTGCATTGACTTGATTTTTGCTGTTGACCAATCTGTACAATCTCTTCGTCTATTGATGCAAGTCTATTCTTCCAACTATCAAGACATTCTTCTGAGAGTTTTTCATCACCTAATCTCGAAGTGTATTCCACATAAAAATCATCCTCTGATAATGCTATAGATTTTTCATCTATCTCTTTTATCTTATCCTCATGACTTGTTATATCTGCAAGACATTGGTTTATCTCCTTTTCTAGTCCGCTTAATATCTGTTGCGTTGCCGTTATATTTGTTTCTGTCGCTTCTACTAAACCTTTCAGTTCTTTTTGCTTGTCTTCCTCTATGGTTCCTTTTATGTCACCATAATCTTGCGCAAGTTTAGAAACAATGTTGTTCAATGTAGATTTCAACTGTTCTTTTTCATCTCTCAACTGTTTGGCAGAAATATCAATGGACTTTATCTTCTCTATGATTTCAGAATTCTCCTTATCAATCTTGTCAAACAATTCTTTTCGTTTTTCAGACATTGAATTTTTGTGCTTATTGATTTTATCAGCCAACACAGTCTTCTCCTGCAGGTCTTCCTCTAAAGCTGTTGATATAACAGTATTTTCCGAAATATTCTTCAGAAGTTTTTCCTGTGTTTCAAAGTCTGTACCGCAAAGAGGGCATTTGCTTCCTTTTAAATGCTCCAATACTTTGTGGGAAGAGATTATCAATTGCTGTAGTTCATTCTCCAAAGCTCCTTTCTCGCTGATTCGCTTTTCTATCAACAATAATTGCTCTTCCTCTGAATGAATTTTTTCATTTAGTTCCTTGATAAACTTTACTTCATCAACATATATCCCTATTGTACAATCAATAGTCTCTTCTTCAATAGATATTCTTAGACGACACAAGGATTCTTTTTGGTTGACAAGAGCATCATGCTGGTTTATCGTTTTCTGCAAAGAATTTTCTTTTGATGCCAACGACATCTCTGACTCTACTTTCATTTTGAGCAAAGAAGCCAGTTCAACATATCTGTCATGTAATTTTAAAATTTTATTCTGAATGGAATCTCTTTCTTTCTGGTAGTCTGACAAAATGCCGTCTTGTTGTTTCTTACGTTTATACTTGTCATCCAACAGGATATGGTTGTTGGCTATTTTCTTCAATAGTAGCTCCTTGTCTCTTGAAAGTTGAACGACACCTTGATGGATTTTATTGAATGGTTCATAGTTATCTGTCAAATATACAAGTCTATCCTTTTCTTTCTGACAGAGGAGTAAGGATTTACGTCCTTCCTCTACTTGGCTTTCAGCTTTCAAATAAACATTCAGTCTCTGCAACCAGTTTTCACACTCAGTTGATTGCTTCTTCTTCTCATCTATCGCTTTCTCGAAGTTTTCGAGTTCTTGAATGCTAATGATTTGGTCATTCCCCACGCTTACGAGATTAAGATTAGCAATCTTGTCTGCAATATCCTCTTTTTGTGCCTTTATTTCAGCAATTAGATTGTCACTCTCCATCCTTAACACAGTAAGAGCTTCTGCGTCAAGTTTTCCTTCCCATCTTACAGATATGCCATTGTCTGCTAATTTCTTTACTCCATCTTCAATCTGTAGTATAACCCCAGCATCCAATTTGCCATCAATTTCTTTTTTCAGACTCTTTACCTCCTTATTTGTCTTGATAACCATACGATTAAAAGAAGTTGAAGCTGTTGAAAGACGGCGATAATAATCCAATAAATCTTTGGTTTCTACAAAATAATCGGTAAAAATCTTGAAACGTTGCTCTGCACTACTTGTAGAAAGAAATTCTGAAAACCAGTCTTGGCTCAACACGGCATTTCTGAAATACAAGTTGTCCCCATTGCCTTTCAACATAGAACACTCATCTTGCGGATTACATGTCGTTCTTATATCATCATGCCCTTCAAAGTTCATGACAATATCTATTGGCAATTTTGGGAAATCCTTGTTATGAATGAAAGTCGTGCTTCCTTGTTCTTGGTCAACCTTGAAGTTTTCCTTGAAATTGACAGAAACTCTTTGGATTGATTTGGTGACGCAAAACTCCATAGCATCAAAAAATGAAGTTTTTCCAAAACCATTAGGCGCATAAATGGCAACAAAATTAGAAGCCTTATTCGGGTCTAATGTCGAAGTCAAATTCACAGGAACCTTTCCAAACAGTCTGAAAGCTTGAATAAAAACATGTTTTATTTTCATTTTATCAATTTTTCTACATTTTTATCACACATAAACATTGGTGGCTCTGTACAAGCCTTGACTTGTCCTATGTCATATTTTATATATCTCATCACCAAGCTTTCTCCATTTTCATCTTGCAGTTCATCTTTGCTGACGACTATCTTACGTGACGAAATGGTATCATGCTCTATCTCGTATTTTAAACTACGGTCAATTGCATTCTTGTTATCAACAACATAGAATAAATAGAAATTCCATCTTTCAAACTCATCTATGTCGTCTGTTTGAAACTCTACCGCAAAATCATTTCGATAATTGCGCCAAGTTTCTCTCAGTTCATCTTCTGTCAAGCATTTTGTGACACAAACTAAAATTTTTGAACGAACATCAAACGAGTCAAACGATTTAACTATAGCATCTTTCATTGCAATTTATCTTTTAAAAGTTCTCTGAAATGTTCGAATGTGGCGTCTTCATCATCCACACTTTTCTCCACGGCCTTTTGAAATATACAGTTGTTGGCTATTGTAATTTGCTGCAAAATTAGTCTGCCAGAACGTTTAATATCCATTTCATTATACTGCTCAGCGCATGTGATTGTAGGAATTGTTCCGCTTGGTAATACACAACTTTTTAAAGATCTACCTGGCTTTAAACCACCGATGACCAATTTAGCTCCTTCTCTTATACCTACCAACAATGACATATCCAATTTTTCTCTTGCTTCAAACACATCAAATGTTTCATTCGAATAGATAAAATGAAATTTATCATAAATAGCAATTATCAAATCTTCATGATCTATCTTGAAATCTAGAAGAACCATGATTCCTATGACAAACTCTGAAAAAGCAATCCAAAAGCCACGACTCTGCTCTTCAATTACCATTTTTTCCGACAAATAATGACGAACTTTCAGAGTTTTTATAACATCCTTAGGAGAAAGGTGTTCTATCTGCTCCTTATATTTATCTAATTTCATCAAAATGGAGGCGGCAGCATTTCTAACGCAAATATCATCGTTAAAGGAAAACACTTGACTCGTAAACGTTTCGAATGTAGTTAAATCAAACTCTTGAATTTGACACCAACCTTCATAGCTATTCAATACTTTCTTGAAGTCTGCTATCGGTATGTAAGCAGCCTTGCCTAACAATTCATTTTCATCATCGTTGGAAGATTGTTTGTGGAGTCCTACCAGTCTAAGTAAGCCATCATAGATGCCTCCTCCCGACATACCTTCAATTTCTTCTTTCTTTGGTGGTTGTACATATTCATATTCCATCAAATGGCCTTTTACCAAGGAGGGCACTGAAAAAGGTACCCAATTTTAAGTTGCATAGCTTGTTTTTGAACTT
>ERZ835080.641-NODE-641-length-35606-cov-4.646086_pt1 | contig 35606 bp, 29 predicted proteins | sample MGYA00519688_ERZ835080 | MGnify/ENA primary metagenome ERZ835080 (study PRJEB31850, sample SAMEA3708770) | human gut metagenome | biome: human gut; feature: human-associated habitat; material: faeces | place: China | collected 2014 ... | reverse complement strand
ACAGATTATTCTTCACGAAGAAACGAAAACTTTTCATTTATACAATGAAAAAATCAGTTATATCTTATGTGTATTAGAAAATGGACATCTGGGACAATTATATTTTGGAAAACGACTTCATGATAAAGCAGATTTTTCTTATCTGGTTGAAAAATGTGAACGCCCAATGACATCGTATATATATGAGTGGGATCGTACTTTTTCATTGGAACATATCCGACAGGAATATCCGGTTTACGGTACGACAGATTACAGACATCCGGCAATTGAATTGTTGCAGGAAAACGGCAGCAGGATTAGTGAGTTCCAATATGACAGTTATGAGATCATTGATGGAAAACCAAAGCTTCCCGGATTGCCGGCAACTTATACAGAGTCTGAGGGGGAGGCGCAGACATTGCGCATCTTCCTGAAAGACGCTCTGACAGGTGCGAAACTGGCACTTTTATATACCATTTTTGATGAATACGGTGCAATTGCAAGAAGTGCGTATATTGAAAATGCAGGTGAGAAAAATCTGCATGTATTAAATATGATGAGCTTAAGCCTGGATCTTCCGGATAAGGATTATGAATGGATGCAGTTGTCCGGTGCGTGGTCCAGAGAGCGCTATATAAAGAATCGAACATTGGAGCAAGGCATAACAGCTATCGACAGCATGCGCGGAAATTCTTCTCACGAACATAATCCGTTCCTTGCTTTAAAACGTCACAACACAGATGAAAATGCAGGAGAAGCAATCGGAGTAAGTCTTGTATACAGTGGAAATTTCCGTATGCAGGCAGAAGTAGATACACACGATGTGACACGAATTACAGCCGGGATCAATCCAGAAGGATTCGATTGGAAATTAGAACCGGGAGAAAGCTTTCAGACACCGGAAGCAGTTCTGGTTTACAGTGAAAATGGATTAAATGGCATGAGTCAGACGTTCCAGAAGTTGTATGCTAAGAGACTCGCAAGAGGGTACTGGCGTGATAAGGCAAGACCGATTTTAAATAACAACTGGGAAGCAACTTATTTTGACTTTACAGAAGATCGCCTTGTAGAGATTGCAAGGAAAGCAAAAGAATGTGGAGTAGAACTGTTTGTCTTAGATGACGGATGGTTTGGCGCAAGAAGAAATGACAGAGCTGGTCTTGGTGATTGGGTGGCAAATGAAGAGCTTCTGCCAAATGGCATCAAAGGCCTGTCAGAAAGAATTGAAGCACTAGGATTAAAATTCGGTCTTTGGTTTGAGCCGGAGATGGTAAATAAAGACTCTGATCTTTATCGAGCACATCCAGACTGGATCTTACAGACACCGGGAAGAAATACATCACACGGCAGATACCAGTATGTACTCGATTTTGCAAGAAAAGAAGTAGTAGATCATATTTACGGAATGATGGCAAAGTTATTGTCGGAGTCAAAAATCTCATATATTAAATGGGATATGAACCGAAGCATTACCGAATGCTACAGCAGCAAACTTCCTTCAGACAGACAAGGAGAAGTGTTCCATCGTTATATTTTAGGTGTGTATGATCTGTATGAGCGTTTGACAAATGAGTTTCCGGAAGTATTATTTGAATCCTGCGCTAGCGGTGGAGGAAGATTTGACCCAGGAATGCTGTATTATGCACCGCAGGGATGGACAAGCGATGATTCGGATGCGATTGAGCGTCTGAAGATTCAGTACGGAACTTCTATGTGTTATCCGCTCAGCAGTATGGGAAGCCATGTGTCTGTTGTTCCGAATCACCAGGTATTTCGTAATACTCCATTACATACAAGAGCGAATGTAGCATACTTTGGAACTTTTGGATACGAACTGGATCTCAATAAATTGAAAGAAGAAGAGATCAAAGAAGTAAAAGAACAGATCACATTTATGAAAGAATACAGAGAAGTGTTACAGTTTGGAACATTTTATCGTCTGAAAAGTCCATTCGAAGGAAATGAGACGGTATGGATGGTGACAAATGAAGACCGCACGCTTGCAATCGTAGGCTACTATCGTGTTTTAAATGGAGTGAATCAGCCGTATAGCCGTGTCAGATTACAGGGATTGAACCCGGATATGATTTATGAAAATGTATGGAATCATACAGAAAATTACGGAGACGAATTGATGAATTATGGATTGATCACATCCGATGTGACAGCTGGTGAAGTGCCAGGAAATGTGACTCCTTGTACCGATTTTGAATCTAGAATATATATGCTGAAAGGCAAAAAAGTTCAGGAGGGAAGATAGATCATGACGAAGACAAAAAGAACCGGCGGAATGGTACTGGGAATATTGTTCATTGGATTATGTGTATCTTTCTTACGACTTTCACAATTTGGCGTGGATCCATTCAGTGCAATGAATCTTGGAATCAGCGGATTTATCGGATGGAGCTTTGGAACGTGGCAGTTGCTTGTCAATGCGATCATCCTTGTAGTTGTATTTTTTCAGGCAAGATCCTGCATTGGTGCGGGGACCATTATCAATATGGTATTTGTCGGATACATTGCAGACTTTATTTGTTATGTAGCGAATGATGTAGTGCAGATTCAGATGAATCTGCCACTGCGTATCCTTGCACTGCTGCTTGCTCAGCTGATGGCATCTATGGGAGTGGCATTATATATGGTCGCAGATATGGGAATCGCTCCATATGACAGTGTCGCAATTATAATCGAGAAACTGACACATCAGAAAATTCCATTCCATAAAGCAAGGATTCTTTCAGATGTTGTTGTCGTGATTATTGGAATCATATTTGCCATTGCATCTGGGAAGGGGATCTGGTCAGTAGTAGGGATTGGTACAATTATAAATGCCTGCTTCAACGGTCCATTAATTCAATTTTTTAAAACAAAACTGGAAAAAAAATTTACTGTATAATTTACGGATTACAATTCTTGCAAGGCTCATATCCAGAACGGATAAGGGCCTTGCATTTCTTTTACGTAGTCGGCAGCCATATTTTCAAATGGCAGCATAAACAGTTTATTATATGGGAGGGTGTTGTATATACAGCTGAAATGCATACAGCAGTGTATCAGAGGATTATGGAAGTAGAAGAATCTTTAAAAACAGGTGATTTCAGAGCGAATCGTTACGCTAAAAAATAAAAAAACTCCTTTTCAGGATATTTACATCTAAGAAAAACTAGTATATAATAAGCTCGTTTTTCAAAAAAAGAACATCCCGTTAATTGTAGAAACATGTACAATTGACGGGATGCTTTCTGTCTTTGAGAGATAAGATAAAGATAATGATAATAATAGCAACTGAAAAGGAGGAAAACATCATGAAGTCAGTACAGAATGATATGACCGTTGGAAACCCGATGAAGATGATCTTAAGCTTTACATTTCCCATCTTTCTTGGAAATGTATTCCAGCAGTTTTACAATATGGCGGATGCTGTGATCGTAGGTAAGTTTGTTGGAACGAAAGCACTTGCCGCGGTCGGAAGCACAGGAACAATCATGTTTTTGATCTATGGATTTGTTGTCGGAATGACAGCAGGATTTACCGTTCTTACAGCACAGAGATTCGGTGCGGGAGATATGCAGGGAATGCGCCGCACTGTTGCGGGAGCAGGAATTCTCTCATTCTTGATTGGACTGTTTCTTACGGTTACATTTATGTTATTCATGAAACCGCTGTTGCATCTGATGCACACACCGTCTGATATCTTTGCAGATGCATATAGGTATATTATGATCGTCAGCGGAGGAATCCTGGCGCAGATGCTTTATAACTTGTTATCCAGTATATTAAGAGCACTTGGAAACAGCAAGATTCCATTGTACTTTCTGATCATCAGTGCACTTTTGAATATTGTACTTGATCTGGTATTTATCATTGGATTTCAGATGGGAGCTAAAGGTGCGGCAGTGGCAACGGTGATCGCACAGGGAACAGCCGGTGTACTCTGTCTGTTGTATATCATTGCAAAAGTACCGGTACTTCATATCAAAAGGGATGACCTTCAGGTGGGCGGTACGATTTACAGCAATCAGCTTCGGATTGGGATTCCGATGGCACTGCAGTATTCAATCACAGCAATTGGAACTATGATGGTACAGTCTTCATTGAATATTCTGGGATCTACACTGGTGGCAGCGTATACGGCAGCAGGTAAGATTGAACAGGTGGTCACCCAGGCCTATGGTGCAATGGGAACGACGATGGCAACATATGGAGCACAGAATATGGGAGCTGGCTCTGTGAAACGAATCCGGGAAGGTTTCAAAGCATGTACGATCGTTGGTGTGGTATATTCCATTGTAGCTGCAACGTTTATTATGACTGTCGGAAAATTCATGACCTATCTGTTTGTTTCTGAGGATGTGAAGGTGATCATGAGTTCTGTAGATATTTATCTGAAATGTATTGGGATCTTTTTTATTCCTCTTGCTGTGGTTAATATCTATCGAAATGGAATTCAGGGCCTGGGCTATGGATTGCTTCCGATGATGGCAGGTGTTGCAGAGTTGACCGGACGTGGAATAGTGGCTGTGATTGCTGGTAAAATGCGAAGTTATCCTGGAGTTTGTCTTGCAGGTCCGGCAGCATGGGTACTGGCAGGCGGTTTGTTGCTTGTTATGTATTTTTATATTATGAATGTACATATGAAGAAAGTTTTTGGGACAAATGGGAAAGACTGATGAGATCTTTCCCTTTTCTTTTTTATAGAGAATGTAGTAATGAAAACTACATGATAAAGAAAAAGAATCAAGAATACGTTGACAGGAATAATTAAACGGTTTATACTATCAAATAGTTTGATAATCAAAATAAATGCGGGATAACAGGAGGAAATACAAATGCATACAGATAGAAAAACGTTAAAGCCACTGAAAATAGGAGAATTGACAGTAGAGAAACCAATCATACAGGGAGGGATGGGAGTTGGTGTCAGTCGAAGCAATCTTGCCGGAGCAGTGGCGGCAGAGGGAGGTATTGGTATTATTTCGACGGCTCAGATAGGATATGATGAAGAAGGTTTTGAAAAAGATCAGGCAGGATGCAATCGTATTGCAATAAGAAAGCATATTCACAGGGCAAAAGAAATAGCTGAGGGAAAAGGACTGGTTGGAGTAAATATCATGGTCGCACTGAAACACTATAAAGAACATGTACAGGAAGCGGTCCGGGCAGGTGCAGATGTGATCATCAGTGGAGCAGGACTTCCAATGGATCTCCCAAAACTGGTGGGAAACAATAAGACAAAGATAGCACCGATCGTTTCTTCCAGAAGAGCGACACAGCTTATTTTGAAAATGTGGGCACATCGTTATAACCGGACAGCAGATTTTATTGTGATCGAGGGCCCAAAAGCAGGCGGACATCTGGGATTTTCTCGGGATCAGCTGGAGAATCTGGAGACTCTTGATTATGATCATGAAATCAGGGAAATCATTGCATGTAAAGCACCTTATGAAGAAAAATATGGAACAAAGATTCCGGTAATCGTTGCTGGTGGAATCTTTGACAGGGCAGATATTGATCATATGACAGAACTGGGTGCAGATGGGGTACAGATTGCCAGTAGATTTGTGGCAACAGAAGAATGTGATGCATCAGATGCCTATAAAAATGCATATATAAACGCGAAAAAGAAAGATATTCAAATTATCCAGAGTCCGGTAGGTATGCCGGGAAGAGCTCTTCGCAATGAATTTATCAAGGAACTTGAAATTGCAAGAAAGCCAATTACAAAATGCTATAACTGCCTGGAAAAATGTGAGCCACGATCAGTGCCATATTGCATTACAAAAGCACTGATCGATGCAGTCAGAGGCGATGTGGAAAATGGCCTTGTGTTTTGCGGGGAGAATGTAGACCGTATTCAAAAGATGACAACCGTACATGAACTGATGCAGGAACTCTGCTACGGGATAGGTTTCTGATTGCGGAATCTTGCATACAGCGCATGTCCAATCGTAATAAAAGCAGGCAGAAGCATCAGTATTCCATACCAGTTGGAATCAGAAGTCAGAACCAGAGGGAGAATCGTCCAGAGAAAAATTCCAAAGTACAGCATTCCAGAGAGGATACATGGCAGAAAATGATTCCATCCAAGCAGGGCGGATAATGAAGCAAGGATCAGCATCAATAGATTCATATAGGTACGGATCGTTCCTTCAGGGAAATTCAAAAGCCGGGCGGATGCACACATACAGAGTCCGATTGTTAGGAAAAAAAGATTAAATATACGCATGAGTCTGGATATCACAGATGAACTTCCGTTTGGAGAGCAGTGTTCCCAGAGCTCTACGCCAAGTTTGTCAGCCAGTTCTCTGGCCTGCCGCGTGAAGGTACTATTGGTCATGACCATTGCGACATCACAGTCATAGAAGTCTGCACCTGCATATGCTTCCTGAATTGCTTTATTGCCGACAGGATAAGAATAATATTTACACTGGATTCCATATTTTATTCCATTTTTCTGTGCGAGGATATCAACACCCTGATCACCGCTGCCTTTAGTGACAGCAACTTTATGGAAACCTCGATATCTCAATAATTCTGCACAGCGGTGTTCGAATTGCAGACCATCCATGGGTTAATAATCCTTTCTTATATCTGAGAGATTATCCTTTATTTTAACTGTGGGGCATACGAGATGTCAATAAAAGAATATTAGTGACATAATGCTTGATAATATAGGAGTTTCTGATACAATGTTGAGAAAGGAGTGATGGTTTATGATTACATTAAATGATTACCTTTATTCAGGTGATACGATTCTTCGTATCCTGCACAATTATATTCATGATCTGAGAGCAGATGCCAAAAAGACACATAATGAGGTTGATATGATTCACTGTAATTTCCTGATCCTTATCAGAGAATTGTTGGAACATAACGATTTCCTTACTGCACAGTCTCAGCAGATCAGGGAATTTTATAAATATATGTCCAAGGAATATCCTTTTCTTGCATTTACATTTAAAGGACGAATCAAATCCCTGATACGTGCAGAAGAGAAATTTAACGGGTATGTAGTGGAATATATTTATGATTATTATACAGAGCATGGAGAATATCCACCACTGGCGGATTTAAAAAACAGATTAAGTTGTTTTCGAGATTTTATTGCGTATCGTATTGTGATTTCGATGCCGAGATGCCATCTGAAGAGTGAAGCAGACCGTGAGCAAGAAGAATTAAAATATCTGTATCAGATTGCAAATGTTCTTCCAGGTTTTCTTGAGGAAAGAGGATTTACAGCAGAATCGGCACATGGAGTCAGAAAAAGCGGCTCACTGCTTCTGAATGAGGATGTCAAACCTTATTACAGAGACTATATCCATGGAACAGATTCCGATGGATATCAGTCTTTACATATTACGTTTTATGATAACAGTTCCAGATCTTATATGGAAGTCCAGCTTCGTACAAAAACCATGGATGATATTGCAGAGATTGGGCCGGCCAATCATCTTGGGTATGAGAAAAAACAGGAAAGTGAAAGAGCCAGAAGAGATGCAATTCCGATAGGAGAATGCATTTATTTTGATGAAGCTTATGAGAGAGGAATGAAGCTTCTCGGACTGGAATTGTCTAAACTGGATGTGAATATGTTTTCTGCGGTAAATAACAGCCTAATCAATGACGGCTGCGGATTGTACCGCGGCCGTCTGATCCTTCCTTATGAACATCTTTCGAGATTTCAGAATGATCTGATCGACTGAAAAAATGGTTGGAGAGAGGGCATCAGCGTTCCATCATGCTGATGGATTCGATGCCTACGCTTCCGCCACGGACCACTTCTATATTTTTGAATTCTTCTTTGATCAGTTTGATAACTGCATCATTCTTGGTTGCTGTCTGAACAAATTCAAGGAGAAGACTGTCTTTGCCATAATCAATGACTCTGGCTTTGAAGGTTTCTGCAATTTGAAAAAGTTCTACTTTATCGGCAGCAGTACATTTCTTGACTTTGATATAAAGAATCTCTTTCATACGAACAAAAACATCTGTAAAATCAATAACTTTAATGACTTCTACCATACGGTTGAGCTGCTTTTTTATCTGCTCAAAAGTTTCGTCATCACTGACAGTTGCGATGGTCATTCTTGATACGGTCGGATCCTCGGTGGTACCTACTGTAAGACTGTCCAGATTATAGGACTTTCCGGAAAAAAGACCGGAAATTTTGGATAGAACACCGACCTGGTTTTCAACGTAAAGAGAGATCCATCTAGTTTTCATACCTTTATCCATTTTTGATTCCTCCTAACAATCCATGATCAGATCAGCGAGTGTACCACCTGGCTTGACCATTGGATACACCATTTCTTCTGGATCAATGATAAATTCAATCACGGTAGGTACTTTGGTACTCTTTCGTGCTTCTTCAAAAGCTGCTGCGATTTCCTCACGTTTCGTTACACGGATTCCTCTGGCACCGTAACTTTCAGCAAGCTTAATAAAGTCCGGAGTATATTTCGGATATTCTTCCCCGTTAGTACGACGGGACAGTGCACCGGATCTTAAATTGGTCATGGAGTAGCGTTTTCCGTAGAAAAGTTTCTGCCACTGACGAACCATTCCAAGATAAGTATTATTAAAGATACAGTTGATGATAGGCAGTTCTTCGAGTACTGCCGTTGCCAGCTCCTGAATATTCATCTGCATACCACCGTCGCCGGAGATTGAAATAACCCGAACACCCGGATTACCAATCTGAGCACCGATCGCACCCGGAAGGCCATAGCCCATGGTTCCAAGTCCACCGGACATGATAAGCTTGCGGTTTTCAGTAATATCAACGAACTGGGAGGTAAGCATCTGATGCTGTCCGACATCTGTAACGATGATTGCCTTGTCGAATTGTTTATTGATCTCATTGAAAATATCAAGAGGTCCCATCAGAGGACGATTTTTCATGGAAAGTGGATGTTCATTTTTCCATATATCAATTTCTGTACGCCATTTTTTCGTATTGCATTCTGTTACATATTCGGCCATTTTAGTGATGGCTTCTTTTGCATCGGCAACAATCGGAACATCTACATGAATATTTCTGGAAATGGAAGCCGTATCAATGTCGATATGGACAATCTGTGCATTTGGAGCAAATTCATGAAGTTTACCTGTGATACGGTCGTTAAAACGTGTACCGATAGAGAAAAGCAGATCACAGTTGGTAACTGCCATATTTGCTGCATATGCACCGTGCATTCCGAGGTTTCCGATAAAAAGAGGATGCTTCGTAGAGATAGCGCCACGGCCCATGACTGTAGTTACGACAGGAACCTGAGTTTTTTCAACTACAGAAGTAAAAACTTCATTTGCATTTGCAATATTGACACCGCCACCTGCCAGGAACAGAGGCTTTTTTGCCTTTTGAAGCATCTTCAGGGCTTTTTTGAGCTGACCCATATGTACGCTGGTATTTGGTTTGTAACCACGGATGTTCACAGTTTTTGGATATTCGGCGCTGCCAAGTTCTGCCATAACATCTTTTGGAAGATCGATGAGGACAGGACCCGGACGACCGGTTCTTGCAATATAAAAAGCTTCTTTGATAATGCGACCGAGATCTTCACGATTACGGATGGTAACACCATATTTGGTAATGCTTCGTGTGATACCAACGATATCTACTTCCTGGAATGCATCATTTCCGATCAGATGTCTTGCAACCTGTCCGGTGAAACATACAAGGGGAACACTGTCATAGTTTGCAGTAGCCAGTCCGGTAACAAGGTTGGTAGCTCCGGGACCGCTGGTTACAAGACAGACACCGACTTTACCGGTCGTTCTTGCATAAGCATCAGCTTCATGCACCAGAGCTTGTTCGTGTCTTGGCAGGATGATATCGATCCCGCTCTGTCTGTATAATTCATCACTGATATCAATGGTACAGGCACCTGGATAGCCAAATAAAGTAGTGACACCTTCTTCTTTTAAGGCTTTTACCAGTAATTTATTTCCTGAAATCTGTCTCAAATAGATTACCTCCTTGATCAAATTTAGTACGGTAAGACGGCAATTTTGCAGAGCAATTTGCTGCATAAAAAAATCCCAAGCATATAAATACTCAGGACGGAGATCCGCGGTACAATTATGTAAATAATTATAAAATAAGAAGATATATTTGTCAACGGATGGCAAATGGAATTCGGCGGGACCTGAATTTTTTATTTAAGTCAGAAGTGAAAGTGGAAAAGGAACGGAATTTATGGTATCCTTACAGTTCAGGATATGTGATACACTTAAGAATTTTCGATGTGAGGAAACTATGGACTATAGGAGATAAAACCGCATGGATGTAATAGATAAAATCAGACCATGGATGAAAGAATGCCGACTCTGCCCGCGTAACTGTGGTGCAGATCGTATGGCCGGTCAGAAGGGATTCTGTGGTACAGATACAGAGATCATGGTTGCAAGGGCTGCTCTCCATATGTGGGAGGAGCCCTGCATTTCCGGGAAAGAGGGATCAGGAGCTGTATTTTTTTCCGGATGTTCACTGGGATGCAATTTCTGTCAGAACAGAAGAATATCCAGGGGCCAGAGGGGAAAGAAGATTACACTGGAACACCTGGTAGAACTTTTTTTTCAATTGCAGGAGCAGGGGGCAAATAATATTAATCTGGTAACGGCAGGACATTTTTTACCACAAGTTGCTGTTGCTTTGGAAATGGCGAAAGAACAGGGATTACATATTCCGGTTGTGTACAACAGCAGCGGTTATGAAAAAGCGAAGACTCTAAAAATGCTGGACGGGTTGGTAGATATTTATCTCCCAGATTTCAAATACATGGATGCAGTTTTGGCAAAAAAATATTCTCATGCGCAGGACTATCCGGAAATTGCAAAAGAAGCTCTGAGTGAAATGGTCCGACAGGTTGGGGAAGCAGAATTTGACAGTCGTGGTATGATGAAAAAAGGAGTAATCGTCCGGCAGTTGTTATTACCGGGCCATGTAAAAGATGCAAAGAATGTGTTAAAATATCTCTATGAGACTTATGGTGACAGGATCTATATCAGTATGATGAATCAGTATACGCCGATGCCAGCGATGAAGGATGATCCGCAGTTATCAAGAAAAGTAACGGACAGAGAGTATGAACGATTGATTGATTATGCGATTTCACTTGGACTGAAGAATGGATTTATGCAGGAAGGTGAAACAGCAAAAGAAAGTTTTATACCGGAATTTGATGGAGAGGGAGTATAAATGGCAGAGAAAAAAACAGGAAAAAAATTTGTTCAGAAACCGAAGTTTAGGAACGAGAAAAAATATAAAACAGATAAAACAGAAGTTAAGAAATATAACACTTTCGGGAAAAAAAAGGCAGAGAAAAAAATTGTTGTAAAATCAGAGAAATCACTTTGTCCGGTACATGGAAAATGTGGTGGATGTCAGCTTCTGGATATGCCATATGAGAAGCAGTTGAAACAGAAGCAGAAGCAGGTAAATAAACTTCTGAAGCCATACTGCAATACAGAGAAGATCATTGGAATGGAAAATCCGTTCCATTATAGAAATAAAGTACATGCAGTATTCGGACATCGGAAGGATGGTACTGTGATTTCCGGAATTTATCAGCAGGGAACACATTTTATTGTACCGGTAGATGAATGTCTGATTGAAGATAAACGTGCAGATGCGATCATCCGTGATATTCGTGATCTTTTGAAATCTTTTAAGATCAAAACATATAATGAGGATACTGGCTATGGTCTGTTCCGCCATGTACTGGTGCGAACCGGACATCACAGTGGACAGGTGATGGTAGTGCTTGTACTGGGATCACCAATCCTGCCATCCAAGAATAACTTTGTTAAGGCACTTCGGAAACTTCATCCGGAGATCACGACGATCATTCTGAACGTAAATAATCAGAAAACGAGCATGATCCTCGGAGAAAAAGAAACAGTACTGTACGGTAAAGGGTACATTGAAGACGAACTTTGTGGACATATATTCCGTATTTCATCCAAATCTTTCTATCAGGTAAATACAGTCCAGACAGAGAAACTTTATACAAAGGCAATCGAACTTGCTGGTCTTACAGGTAAAGAAAGAGTGATCGATGCATACTGTGGAATCGGAACAATTGGCTTAATTGCCAGTGATAAAGCGAAGGAAGTTATCAGTGTGGAACTGAATCCGGATGCAGTAAAAGATGCAATTGTGAATGCGAAACGTAATGGAATTAAAAATGTGCGTTTTTATCAGAATGATGCTGGTGTATTTATGCGTCAGATGGCAGATGAGGGAGAAAGTGCAGATGTTGTATTTATGGATCCACCACGAAGCGGCAGTGATGAGAAGTTCCTGTCATCGGTTGTGACATTGAATCCCAAACGCGTTGTTTACGTATCCTGTGATCCGACCACGCTTGCCCGTGACCTTAAATATCTGACCAAACACGGATACAGCGCCGTTACTGCCGTACCGGTTGATATGTTCCCTGCGACGGAACATGTGGAGACGGTCTGCCTTCTGTCAAGAAAAGCCCAATAAATCAAAGGTTTCTGCGATTTTGGAAGAAAAATAGATGTGTGTTTCTGTTTCCGCAGAGTGATGATATAATCGGAGATTTACCCCAGGGGATAGACTTTGGAGAACGGGAAATATACATTTTAGCGAAAGAATACTTTTTCGCAAAAGTAAGTAGGAGGTGTCGTATGGAAGAACATAATGAGCTTGATGTTTTAAGTGAGACAAATTACATTGATGTATTAAAAGATATTCTTGAGACTTTTATGAACGAAGCAACAGATATTGCTGTGCAGGTGATGAATTCAGATATTGTGCAAGATGGAACAGAAATCTTATCACAGGTTGGTGAAGCGGTTTCTGGAGCCATTAAATCGCTAAAGGTTGCGCAGAAAATTGCAAGCATACCAACGGCTTTATATATGAAAAAGTTTGAGAGGTATTGTAAGGGGTTAACAACGATACCTCTGGAGAAAAGGCAAAAATATATGAAACTTCTTGGCAAAGAGAAGTTTAATAAAGAAAGTGTATTTGTGCTTAATGTAATAAATAGAATTGAGGAAAATGAGAAGATTCCTTTGTTTTTAAAGATTCTTAACGCCAAAATGGATGGCTTTATTGATGATAATGAGTACCATAGATTAATGATTTTGACAGATCGTACATTGTATAGCGATTTATTATATTTGAAGGATAATATTACAGAAGACCCTGTTAAATTGAATTCGGATTCTGACTATGGTCTTGCGTCAAGTGGTTTGCTGGTTGCTGCGGGGAATGAATGGGTTGAAGGCATGGATGATGCAGACAACGGTGTCCGATTTAATTATACCTTGGCGGCAAAGAAAATGGCATATATTTTCTTCGGTGTTGAGTGTGCTATGAAACCATCCAATAAAGGTATAACAATTTTAGTTGCAGCTTCGAACGAGGAAGTGGAAGAACAACTCAATGAGCTTTTTAAATAATAATTTTGAAGTATGGGAAGAAATGAGGAAATAAGATGACCACAGAGTTATTAGAGATAATGCAAAAAGATATAAAACGATGTGAAGATGCTCAAAGTTCAAATGAAGGTACGCGTCGTTTGTACCAAGCATTGATTGCAAAATATAATGGAATATTTGAAGGTTTTGAAAAGGACATACCAACCTCTGGAAAGGCAGCTTTTGGAGGTGGAGAGTTTAACTATAGACCAGAGCTGAATGCAATTAAAGAAAAATTAGAGTTACTCATTGTAACAGATAATGACAAAGATCCTCTGTTTAATTTTAAAGTTATGTATGAGGATGATTTGGAGTCGTTGAAAAAAGCTATTTCCGATGCTGAAAATAGAGAGACACCAGAATCAGCAAAATTACAGCTGTATAAAGATGTAACTGCAAAGTATCATCCGTATATACCTAAACTTAGCGATGGTCTATATGATTATATTCAGGCATATGCATTTTATGATGATGTGTCTGGAGAATCGTTATTTCATAATCTTAAGCAAGTATATAATAAAATGTTGTCTTTTAAAGCGTTGGGGTATCCTTCGCTGAAAGAAACGGTTCCACAGAGCGTCCCAATGGTGCAGATAACAAATACAAACGAAAACAAAGTTGATGTCAATATTTCCTTTAGTGATGTAAGAAAAGAAATTGAGAATATGTCGGCATTGCCGGATGCTGAAATAGAGGAAATTTTGTATAAAATTAACGAATTAGAAAAAATTGTTAAATCTTCAGACCGCAAATCAAAAAAGTGGGAAAATGCAAAAGGAATTGTTAAATGGATTGCTGATAAAGGCGTTGATGTAGGAATTGCATTGTTGCCGTTGTTATTACAGATTAAATAAGCATACATGAATTATTGAGTGAAGCATCCAATGCGTTTGAATACTGGAGATATATTTATGAAAAGCAAGATGGCAGCATCAATATCAACTTTTTAAGAGACTTCCGATATATGTTAAGGAATGTATGCTGCCGAAAATTGTTTGGAAAGTCGTGGGATGAGTACAAGAGCAAAGGATAAACCGATTCCCTTATTTCTAAATGCACATGGCATACTTTCGTAATGTAGTCTCAATGTTAGATTACTACACCGAAAGGTGTGTCACTTGCTAAGTTGATTGAACCACCGTGTACCGAACGGTACGCACAGTGGTGTGAGAGGTCGAAATATCTCATTCACAAGATGAGATATTTCTCCTACTCGATTTACTTGACAAAGCTACTTGACCCTTTGGTTAGTTCCGAACGCATAGCCCCGGGAGTAATTATTAAGGAGATGAGATTTTATATTGAATGTGATTAAGTAAAGAGCAATCATTTCGATTGTCTTCAGAAATTATAATGATTTCTACCTTTGGGTGATTTACGATTTCAGGCCAGAAAGATTCTGCAGGTTCTTGCAATACCCCTAAAATGGGAGTCTGCCCATCCAAAAGGTTTAGGATTTTTCTCCGAAATAAAGCTGCGTCTGCTTCATGTGGACCAAGCTCATCCATAACAATTAAAGAGCAGTCAGAACACATGGAAAGAATATTGCATCCAAGGCGATCAAAGGTATCGGCAGTGTGTTCATCTGTTTTTCCGCATAAAAACAAAAGATTAGATTTGTTTGGGAGCTCCTTCTCTTTTAGATGGTACATATGAACTGAATACTGATCCTTCAGATAGTTTTTTGTGCGGACAGTCAGGAATCCATCAGAGGTTTTCTTATAATCATCTAATATCTTTTGGATCAATGTAGATTTTCCAATGTGTTTTTTACCAGTTAAAAATATATGTTGAGTCATAGTAAAGTCCCATTTCATTTTATAATAGTTCTATAGTCAGGGCGTATTGTTTTGTGTCGAACATCCCAGAGAATTCTTCCATAAGTGGAATCAGTTATTTCCTTGATCTGCCCATCTTTGTTTAAGTGAGATTGAATCCATTGCATGATTTTATTTGCGTTTTCCTGTGTATATTCTTCAGAAGGAAGCATGTGCTCCATGAGGGAATCAATATATTGTTCATCCGGAGTTACCCAGGTTTCACGATGGAGTTTTTCATAGCTTGTTTCAGGATTATATCCAAGCAGAAATAATATATTGAAAAGAGAGAAAAACCATCGCCCATTCCATTGGGGTGCTGTTTGTTTGTCAAATACTTCCTGTAAGATCTGTTCCCTGAGTGAATTTCGTCTGTCAAGATGCGTGATATTACAGCACCATGCCCTGCTCATTTCCATAGATTTTATCAGTCCGTCCATATTGTGGATTGCAGGTGTCATGGAACTGAATACCAAATCAAATGCATGCGTATACCCCGATTTATCAATATCTAATGTCTGAAAATTACATGTATAGAGTATAGCGTTATTTAAGCCTTCATTTTGGATATGTTCCATTCCGTGTTTAACCATTTTATCAGAAATATCCAGCCCCACTACTTTGTGTACATATTTGGCAAATGCAGCAGCAAACCGTCCGGGACCGCATCCAATATCTGCGACATCATAATTTTTTTCAAGAAGTCCTTTGGAATCCAGGTAGTTTATTGCGCTGATGACACGTTCATCACCTTTTTCTTTCTTTTTGCGTGCGTCTTCCCAAAAGTCTGCACGTTTATTCCATCTTTCTATAGCCCGCTCAGGTAATTCTGCAGGCTCAGATTCCTGCAGAGAAATAAAATAATCCAATATAGAGTCCATGTATCATTTCTCCTAAAATGCTTTTGGTGAGCTATTTACCGGTAAACAGTTAGTTCGTTCACGGCCATAGCGGTCGTGTGTAGTTATCACATCCATTTCAATATCGTAAACAGATTGTAAGGTTTCAGATGTAATGATTTCTTTGGGAGAGCCGAATCCCATAACCTTTCCGGATTTCATGAGAAGAACTTTGTTTCCCACGGAAAAGGGATGCTCAGGACTATGTGTTGACATAATAATGCAATAGCCCTGATTGGCCAGCCCTGAAATTACTTCCATGAGAAGCTGATGATTGGCATAATCCAGATTGGCGGCTGGCTCGTCCATGATGAAGATTTTTGCAGACTGACAGATTGCACGGGCAATTAAAACCAATTGCCTTTGTCCTCCGCTTAAGGAAGTATATTTCCTGTTGGCAAGAGGCAGGGCATTTACTTTCTCCAAGGCAGCAAAAGCTGCTTCCTGATCAGGCTCTTTTGGGGTTTCAAATGCGGAGAAATGAGAAGCACGCCCCATAATTACCATATCAAGAACTGTATAGGCAAATACAGGGGAATGATATTGGGGAATATATGCAATCATATTTGCCAGTGTTTTGGTTGTAAAGTCACTAATATTTTTTCCGGCTATCTTTATTTTTCCATTAGAAACAGGAAGGGAACCTAATATTATGCGGAACAGAGTGGTCTTTCCGCAACCATTAGGGCCAAGCAGACAAAGCACATCACCATAGTCTGCGCTGCAGCTGATACCCTTTAAAATATCACCATTGCCGTAACCGCCAAAAACATTTTCAATTTCCAGAAGCATATAATTACGCGCGCTCCTTTCGTTTGATGATAAGATAGATAAAGAAGGGGGCGCCCATGATACTTGTGACAACGCCAAGTGGAAGTTCCATGGACAAAAGGGAACGGGAAATATCATCAACAAGTATCAGGTATCCGCCGCCAAGGATCGTACTTGCAGGTATCAGCCTTCTGTAATCAACACCAACCAGTGCACGTGCCAGATGGGGGATCATCAGCCCGACCCATCCGATCAATCCTCCAAGACAGACTGCAGCGGCGCTGAGTAATGTGGAAGCGACTATAAAAATCAGACGATATTTACGCACATTGATTCCTAAACTTTTGGCTTCTTCTTCATCCAAAGTCAGCAGATTGATCTGCCATCGAAAAATAAAAATCAGACTTAATCCAATGATCATTGGAAGAACACTCCAGCAAAAGGATTTGGTTGTGGTTTTGGTTAAGCTGCCCATAAGCCAGAAAGTAATTTGCTGGAGAACATCATTGGGGTCTGCCACATATTTGATCATTGTGACACCGGCATTGCAGAGTGACATGATCATAGTTCCGGTCAGAACAAGACTGAGGGTCTGGGAATGTGCGGATTTTCGGCTGATAAGATAGGATGCGGCTACTGCGGCCACACCACCTGCAAAAGCAGAAAGCTGAATCATCCAGTTGGAAGCTCCGTTTAAAATTGCAAAAGCAGCTCCGAGACTTGCACCGGAAGAAACTCCAAGGATATCCGGAGATACCAGTGGATTGCGAAACATTCCCTGATAGGTTGCACCTGCTACCGAGAGGGAAGCACCAATAAATAAAGCAGACAGAATACGGGGCAGACGGATATTCCAGAATATAGTAACTGCCTGGGGTAAAATATCTCCTTTAAAACCAAATTTTGATAAAAATGCATTTAGTACCTGCACTGGTGTAAGCGGATAATATCCCACCCAGAATGAGAGTACTATAATGATAAACAAAAGTACCAGCATAACCGCCAACAGCAGAATATATCGTCTTTGTCGGGCAGCGGCGGCATTTTTTTCATTAGCTGTCAGATTCATAATCCTTCATCCTTGTAACTTGACTAATCAAATTTACGGTGTTATACTCAGAAAAAACGAATTGTTTTCAAAAACTATTCGTATATACATTATAATACTTAAAAATTGTATAGTCAATTTCAATAAGCGTCAATTATGAGTAATGCGGAGAAAAGAAAGGAGAGAGTCTATGAAAAAGCACAGACAACTTTTGGCTCTGTTTATATGTCTGGTGATGTCAGTCAGTCTTTTAACAGGATATTCTGAGACGAAAGCTGCTACTGAAGAGCCGACGCAGAGTGCGGAGCAGGATGCCACGCAGGAAACTGCTGAAACCCGTGAGATCACAGACATGGCAGGAAGAAAAGTAACTGTCCCAACAGCAGAAAATATTGAATCTGTTTTTTCAGCGGGTCCGGTAGCTGCAATTTTTCTGTATATGGTTGTACCGGATAAGCTTCTTGGGTGGAATTATGAACTGAATGATGTTGAGAAATCTATTATTCTGGACAAATATCAGGATCTTCCTAATTTTGGAATGGGTGATGCTGTCAATTATGAAGCAGTAATTGCTGCCAATCCTACAATTGCTATTAATAGTGGAAAGATTAATGATGCAATGGTTTCTGATTGCGATGCGTTATCAGAAAGCCTTGGAATTCCGGTTGTTGCAGTAGACAACGAGCTTAATAATTCTGCGGAAGCTTTTCGTTTTATGGGCGAACTTCTTGGTGTAGAAGATCATGCAGAAGAGCTTGCCCAGTATGCGGAGCAGGTATTTACTGATATTAATGTACTTTCAGATATTCCAGAAGAAAAGAAAGTCAGTGTATACTTCGGTAATGGAGAGGATTCACTGGAAACTGCACCCAGGGGATCCCAGCATGCACAGATTCTTGATGCCATCAATGCAGTCAATGTTGCAGATCTGGAATTGGGAGATGGATCTCGTGTTCAGATTTCAGCAGAACAGCTTCTTGCATGGGATCCGGATGTGATTGTTGTAAATGGTGAACCAAAGGCAGATAAAAGCGGAAGTTCTGCAGCAGAAGATATCCTGAGCAATCCTGATTATGCTTCATTAAAAGCAGTACAGGACCAAAAGGTTTATGGAACTCCGAATGCACCGTTTAGCTGGGTGGATCGTCCGGCAGGACCAAATCGTCTGATCGGTATGCGATGGTTCTCAGCATTGATTTATCCGGAATATATTAAATGTGATATCAATGAAGAAATACATAAATTTTTCGATCTTTTTTATCATGTTGATTTGTCCGATGAACAGTTGGAAAATGTTCTGAAAGGAACTTTATAAAGGTTAGGCATGGACGTGAAAAAGGGCTATACAATAAATAAACGAAAAAGAAACGCTGGTTCCGGTAAATACCGGTTCCGGCGTTTCTTTTTATAATTTTCGGATTATTGCGCTTCCATGCAGATCGCATACAGGATCTGCAAACAGATGGTTTTTCAGACAGAATTCCCCAACCGCTTTTCGGCATCCGGAAAACTGTGTACTGTACACATCGTGAACCAAGAGAACTCCTCCGATGGCCAGGCGTTCATAGAACAGAGGAAGTGCAGCAGCAGTTGGAGCATAGAGATCCGCGTCCAGAGATACAAAACAAAAAGTTTCATCTTTAACATCGGAAAAGGTATCTGGAAACCATCCTTTGTGGATCACAGTACGTGTAGGATCTGGCATAACATGAAGAACAGAGTCAATATCAGTAGAAGAAAAATCACCTGTTTTGGCGCGGGACAGATTACCGGAGGCTTCTATTGTGATATCCTTTTCTGAAAAGCCCTCAAAAGTATCAAAAAGATGGATTTTTCGGTCTGGAAAGGCTGCACTGATCAGGGAAGAAAATTCACCTCGGAAAACACCCAGTTCTGCAACATTTCCCGGAATATCCAATTGATAGATCTGCTCAGATAAAAGACGCATAACAGCAACCCGTGCGTCAAACATGCGAAGGAAGGAGGGATCACGAAAAGGCCCGTGATAACCCAGGTTTTCCATCTGTTTTATCATAGAATTACGCCGTTCTTCATCCAGAACTCCCAGGATGACCAGATCCGGGAGAAGTGCTGCTGCAGCATCCGGAGAACAGACTGGAATATTCCCAATATATGATCCGTGTTTATGGGGGTCATTATCAGCAAAGCACAGGAGCTGGCAGGGACTGTTGAGAAGTCTTGCTGTCATTTGTCCAATTTGCCCGGCACCAAATATTACAGTTTTATATACTGATTTTGCCATCATTTTGATGTAGCCTTTCTGTCAGCACGAACCTGGATCATCTGTCCTGTAATGGAGATGGCAATTTCAGCCGGTGTTTCTGCTTTGATCTCCAGTCCTATAGGTGAGATGATACGGTTTAAATCTTGTTCATTAATGTTGTATTCTTCAATCAGACGGCGAAATACAGCAGCTTTTTTTGCGCGGCTTCCAATGACGCCTATATAGCATGCAGGTGTAGCGAGAAGCTGTGCCTGTACAATGGTATCATAGGAATGTCCGCGTGTCATGACGCAGCAATAATCAGCAGCTGTGATAGAAACATACTGTTCCAGATGGTTGAAATCACAAAGTATTGTTTCAACTGCTCCCGGGAAAAGAGCAGGATCTGTAAATTCCGGCCGGTCATCCAGGACAACACAGCGAAAATCAACGCTTGCAAGTATCGGTACAAGTTTCTGTGAAACATGGCCACCGCCAAATACATAGACAGTTCCGGAAGTTCCGATCTGCTCAGAAAACAGATCATAATCTTCACTGCGATAGCGGAATGGCTGTGCAGATAAGGATGATAATATGGAAGAAGGAACATCAGCATTTCCGATCAGACCATAACAAGGGCTGTAAAGACTCATGCCGGATGTTGCATGAAGATCGCAGATCAGCCAGAAATCCTTTCGTTCCTCATATGATTTTTCAGCAGTTTCCGCAATTTCCATAACAATCGGATCATTATGATCAAGATACTGGAAAAAGACGGTAACATCACCACCACAGATCATACCGATATTTTCGACATCCTTACGGTTCAGCCGGAATTCATGCTGGCAGGATTCCTTTTTTTCAAGAATATCCAATGCCATACATTCAGCACGATATTCTACAGCTCCACCTCCGATGGTTCCGGAAATTCTGCCGCTTTTTCCGACCAGCATGCGGGAACCGGCACCTCTTGGTGTAGACCCTGAGGATGCTGTAACGGAAACAAGTACAAGATCGTTTTCCTCTAGGAATTGTTGTTTTATTGTCTGAAATAATGTTCTCATATAATAAAATACCTCCTAACTAAATTAAGTGATTTTTCTGCTCCAGTTGTGTATGTCTGCCTGGACTAAAGCGTGATATGGCAGAGCGACTGTATCATGTCCTGCAGTTTGCGGGCTTGTTCTAACTGCTGCTCATGAGCTTTGCAAGCTTCCGGACTTTTGCATTTACTCATGCTGTCGGCAAATCTTTTTTCTATGGTTACACGTTGTGTTTCCTGAATCAGTTTATCAGCCAGAAATACAATAGCTGCTTCATCCAGCTTGGTTTCCAGCAGACCATGGTGCTGTGAAATAATCTGGCTGATCTCAGGATAACCTAACTGTAAGAAAAGTTCACCGCCTGTTTTGGTGTGATGCCTCTGAAGTCTGGCAATATCATGCAGAAGTGCACCGGAGCGAACAAGCTTCTGATCAAAGATATAACCATTGGATTCCAACATATTGCATAAACAACAGGCAAGTTCAGTAACAGCATCACTGTGAGCCTGTACATGACGGGGCAGAGAAACCGCATTGCGAAGCCTGAAGCATAGCCCGTCATTTAATTCAGGATGAGGCAGTATATAATTGGGATCAGAGAAAGAAATATTATTTCTTTCATTCACTTCCAGATGATAGTAAGAGCCACAGGGAAGACGAAACCGCTGCCTGCTGTACATACCGGAATGTAATGCATATATATAAGAAGAGATTACATCTGTATGAGCTACCACTGCAATATCACCTTCAGAAGCGCAAAGAATCTTATGAACTGCCTGCGAAAAGCGAAAACCAGATGCAGCAGGAGTTTCTGCTCCCGGGATCGGATGATCAGGGTTATTTTCACGGGCTTTATAAATGTCCGGCCATCTCTGGCGTATTTTATCAAAAGAAAGGCCATCCCATTCTCCCAGATTTCGTTCTGACAGATCAGAAACAATTATATGTGGAAGCTCAGGTGCCATATGGCCTGCTGTCTCAACAGCTCTTAACAAAGGACTGCAGTATATCCTTGATATTTTATCGGACAATTCTTCATTAAGAAGGACTGCCTGCAAGTGTCCAAGCATGGATAGAGAGAAATCTGTCTGTCCCACACAGTAAGAATGTTCATCCGGATACTGTGGTTTTCCATGCCGGACCAGATAAAGGCTACGCATTTAAAAATCCTCCGAAACATTCTTCAAATATTTTTTTTGAACAGGAACGTGTTTTTTCTGAAAAACGAGCATATCGTTTCAGAAATTCTTCACCATATGGAGTCAGTTCACTATGACTTCCATTTACACCACCCTGACTTCTGCTGATCAGCGGTTCATGAAGCTGTGATTCCAATGTACGGATAAGGTTCCAGCTGGTGGAGTAGGAAATATGCATGTGTTCACAGGCATCACGTACAGATCCTGTTTCCCGTATCAGTGTGAGAAGCGAATAAAGCTGCTCATCAAAGAATACTTTTTCCCGTGCCAGTTGAATGTGGATTTCTGAACGGATCAGACTCTCGTTGTGGGCACGAAGAAGTTCAGCATAATCTTCCGGTGTATCTGCATCATGAATGATTCCAGGATCATCTACATTCAGAAAGTACATGGGTGTGCCACAGTTTTCTACAGCACCTTCAAGGCCTGATCGGCCGTCATCACTTAAAATGGAATCAATAAGTGTGGAACGGATCAGAAGTGGATGGCCGGGACTGCCGTCACAGACCGGGGTTACAAGGGGATATTCCAGCGAGAGCATCTGCGTGACTGTCCGGGCTGTGAACAGTGGAACATCTACAGGCGTGAAGAGTACAGTATCAACCTTGTCTTTCAGATATTCCAGTCCGATCCGGACAGAATCAAACATGTGAGTTGTTGCATAGTTCTCGTTTCGGAGAAAGATCACATTGTTGGAAGCAAGGTGGCGCTCCAGAACGTCTGCCTTATATCCTGTCACTACAACTACTTTGGAGATCCCGGCCTGTCGAAAATTGTTGATCACGCGCTGCGCAATGGAAATAGATCCAAGTTGAAGCATGGGTTTAAAGTCTCCCATTCGTGAGGATTTTCCCGCAGCAACGATGAGAGCACCTGTCTGCATGACTGCCACCTCCTTAAAGAATATTGTGTAAAATTGATATTATTATATCATAAAATAAAGAAAAAAGTGTGAAAATGTCCAACTTTTAATTATTTGTAATTTGCATAATTGTGCAAAATTATGATAGTATGAATATATACATAATGACGTAAACAGGAGAACTTTTCTATGGATAAGATTTTTGAGATTACCGCAAAAGCAGTTACCATACAGGTAAAAGATGAGCGCACGGGAGTGGAATACAGCCGGACGCTTCCAATTGATTATTATGAAAATGCAAATGTCTTAAGACTCAGCGGTGAGAATCTGGACGGGAGCAGTTCTTCTATTGTTTTCTATTCCGCCAGAGGAATGGAACGACTCAAAGATCTGACAGGCAAAGGTGCGGATCATGATCCATGCGGAACACATAAGCCTAAAGATCAATAACATTGAAGCTTATATTTTCTATAGGAGGGATGCAGCATGATTAAAAAGACATTGAAGATCAATGGTGTTGAGAGGATCCTTATTCTTGATAAGGACGAGACACTGGCACAGGTTCTCCGTAATCATCTTCTTCTTACAGGATGTAAGATCGGCTGTGGTGAAGGCCATTGCGGAGCCTGTAATGTTATTATGAACGGAAAAGTTACAAGATCCTGTATCTACAAGATGAGCCGTGTTCCGGACAATGCAGAGATCACAACTATCGAGGGTGTGGGAACAATTTCTGACATGCATCCGATCCAGGTTGCATGGATGGCATATGGATGTGCACAGTGTGGTTTCTGTTCACCAGGTTTCATTATTTCAGCAAAAGTTCTTCTCGATAATAATCCGAGCCCTACCCGTGAAGAAGTGAGGGACTGGTTTAACAAGCAGCGTAATCTCTGCCGTTGTACAGGTTACAAGCCGCTCATTGATGCAACTATGGCGGCAGCAGCAGTTATGCGCGGCGAAATGACAAAAGAAGATCTCGTATTCAAACAGACAGGTGATTCTATTGTTGGTACAAACTATATCCGTCCATCAGCAGCACAGAAGGTAACAGGTACCTGGGATTTCGGTGCAGATGACGCATTAAAGATGCCGGAGGGAACACTTCGCCTTGCACTTACACAGGCCAGGGTTTCTCACGCAAATATCCTCAGTATTGACACAACAGAAGCAGAGAGCATGCCGGGTGTTGTTCGTGTTATCACAGCCAAAGACATTAAGGCAGCAGGAGGAACCAACAAGATCAATGGTCTTGTAATGCTTCCGAAACACAATAAGACAGACGGCTTTGAGCGTCCTGTACTCTGTGACGAAAAGATATTCCAGTTTGGTGATGCGATCGCGATCGTAGCTGCTGATACAGAAGAGCATGCGCGGGCAGCAGCAGATGCAGTTAAGGTGGAGATCGAAGAACTTCCGGCATATATGAACGCAATGGATGCGATCGCACCGGATGCAGCTGAGATCCATCCGGGTACTCCAAATGCATTCTTTGAGACAAACTGTATCAAGGGTCCTGATTTTGACTGGGACAGCATTCCGGATTCACAGCAGGTTGAGATCGAATCCTACTGTTCACGTCAGCCACATCTCCATCTTGAACCGGACTGTGGTTATGGCTACATTGATGAAGACGGCATGATAACTGTTCATTCCAAATCCATCGGTATCCATCTCCATATGCCGATGATCGCTGATGGTATCGGTGTTCCGCTGGAGAACCTGAGACTTGTTCAGAACCATGCCGGAGGAACCTTTGGTTACAAGTTCTCTCCTACAAATGAAGCCTTGATCGGTGCAGCTGTCAAGATCCTTGAACGTCCTGTATCGCTGGTATTCAATCAGTTCCAGAACATTACTTATACAGGAAAGAGATCTCCTGCATTTATGAATATCAAACTTGCAGCAGACGAAAACGGCAAACTCCTCGCACTCTGGGGTAACAACTATGTGGATCATGGTCCATACTCAGAATTTGGTGACCTGCTTACAATGAGACTTTCTCAGTTCACAGGCGCTGGTTACGGAATCAATTCCATCCGCAATAAATCAACAACAGTATTTACCAACCATGCATGGGGTTCAGCTTTCCGTGCATACGGTTCTCCTCAGTCTTACATGGGATCTGAGATTGCAATCGACGTTCTGGCAGCCAAAATGGGAATCGATCCTTTCGATATGCGTGAGATGAACTGCTACAAAGAATCAGAAGGAACTACGATCCCGACAGGTTATCCGCCGGAAGTATACTGTGAGGAAGATCTGTTCAAGACAGCTCGTCCGCTGTATGAAGCAGCCAAGAAACGTGTCGCTGAGAAGAATGCAGTTTCTGATGGCAAGATCAAATATGGTATCGGTGTATCTCTTGGTGTATACGGCTGCGGTCTTGATGGTGTTGATACATCAAATGCATTTGCAGAACTGAATCCGGATGGAACAGTTACAATGTATGCTGCATGGGAAGATCATGGACAGGGTGCCGACATGGGTGTTCTTGTATCATCTCATGAAACACTTCGTCAGGCCGGAATCAGACCGGAACAGATCAAACTTGTTATGAATGATACCAAGACCTGTCCGAATGCAGGTCCCGCAGGCGGATCACGTTCACAGGTTATGTCAGGCAATGCATGTCGTCTGGCAGCAGAGAATCTTGTTGCAGCAATGAAGAAAGAAGACGGAACCTTCCGTACATATGATGAGATGGTAGCTGAAGGTCTTGAAACAAAATACGAAGGTAACTGGGTAACAACATTCTGTGCAGATCATCCGATCGATCAGGATACAGCACAGGGAGATCCATTTGCAACTTATATGTATACAATCTTCCTTCCGGAAGTTGCTGTCAATACAGAAACAGGTAAGGTTACAGTTGAGAAGTTCACCTGTGTAGCGGATGTAGGAACGATCATGAACAGACTTCTTGTAGAGGGTAACTTCTACGGTGGTCTTGTACAGGGTGTCGGCCTTGCTCTAACAGAAGACTTTGAGGATCTGAACCATGATACTACTCTGAAGAACTGTGGTATCCCGTATCCTAAGGATGCTCCGGATGATATTGAACTTCATTTCAATGAAACCTATCGTCCAAGCGGCCCTTATGGAGCTGCCGGCTGTGGTGAGGCTCCACTGGATGCTCCTCATCCGGCAATCCTGAATGCAATCTACAACGCAACAGGTGCACGTATTACCCGCGTTCCGGCTCGTCCTGAAAGAGTTCTTGCAGCATTGAAGGAACTTGAGAATTAAATCATAAATCTAAATTTATCTTGTGATATAATGAGGGGAGACGGTATACTGTCTCCCCTTTTGAGATGAATAAAGTTTATAGTAAGCAGCAGTGAAAGGAGTGCAGGTTATGACATACATACAGGAGAGAGGTTCCACTCATGTTTATCACGTAAATCGAATGTCAAAAGAAGAAATGGATCATATGATCAGTCTCTGCGTTCATGATCAGCCGGCGTATTGTGTTGCAGCCTGTCCTTTTAAGGTAGATACAAAAGAAATGCTGTTTTATGCTTCAAAAGGAAACTTTAAGAAAGCACTGGCAATTTATGAGAAGATCACTCCATTTCCTATGATTCTTTGCGATGGATGTACAGCACCCTGCGAAGATAAATGCAAGCTCTGCGAACTGGGTGATGGTATCTCCATACGTGAAGTAGAGCGTGCGATTGTACGTTATGGGGAATCTTCAAAACGAAGCAGCGTGTTCCGCATGCGCAAGAAGAAAAAAGCAGCGATCTTCGGTTCAGGATTATTTGTGCTGTTTCTTGCCGGGGAACTGGAAAGAAAAATGTATCCTGCAACTGTTTACTGTCAGGAAGAAGATTATGCGGAGTATATTGCAGCCGCAGCCGCACATCTTTCTGAGGCAGACTGCAAAAATGAGGCAAAACGCCTGAAAGCCATGGACCTTACGTTTGAATTCGGCTGCAGTCTTGATCCTGTATTTATCAGAGAAAAAATGAAACTGGCAGATGTGGTCTGTGCTTCAGAAGAGATCGCACAAAAGCTTGCCCCGGAAGAAGCAGCAGATACAGAGATCATGCTGAGAGAGCAGGCAGGGATCGTCAGTGGAGTGACACAATCTGTTATGGATGCTGCTTTTGCCGCAAAGAGAGCTGCCCTGACAGTGGATCTTCTTGCACAGAATCTTTCACCACACGGCAACAGAGGCAGTGAAGGAGCAGTTACCACGAAGCTCTATACAAATACAGAAGGTATCAAAGGATCAGAAAGGATTCCTTGTGGTGCAGATGGATACTCAAAAGAAGAAGCTGTTGAAGAAGCAGAGAGATGTATTCAGTGCCATTGTGATGAGTGCATGAAAAGCTGTGTTTATTTAAGTGAATACAAAAAGCATCCGGGTCTTCTTGCACGTGAGATTTATAATAATACCCAGATCATTATGGGAGATCACCAGATGAATAAACCGATGAATTCCTGTTCGCTCTGCGGACAGTGCACTGTAACCTGTCCAAATGGGTTTGATATGAGCCAGGTCTGCAAATCTGCAAGAGAAAATATGGTATCTACAGACAAGATGCCTCTGGCACCTCATGAATTTGCACTGATGGATATGCTGTTCTCCAATTCGGAGGCTTTCTTATGCAGACCTCAGCCGGGATATGAAACTTGCAGATATGTATTTTTTCCGGGATGTCAGGCAGGAGCCATAGCGCCGGATGTTGTCACAGAGGCATATGAGGATCTTTGCAGGAGGACAGAGGGCGGTGTTGCTCTGATGCTGGGATGCTGTGGTGCTATCAGTGAATGGGCAGGACGCTATGAAATGACAGAAAAGGTAAATGAACAGCTGAAGCAGGAGCTTGCAAAGCTGGGAGATCCCATGATCATAGCAGGCTGTCCAAGCTGTATGAAACAGTTAAAAGAGAGTCTTGGTGTCAGAGTCACAGGAATCTGGGAGATCTTAAAGGAAATCGGACTTCCCGCACAGGCAAAAGGGCTGGAGATACCTGTTGCAATACATGATGCCTGCGGAGCCAGGGGTGATGCGCAGACACAGGACATAATAAGAGAGCTTCTTGCAGATATGGGGTGCACTGTTGTAAACACAGAATATTCCAGAGATCTGTCTCCCTGTTGCGGATACGGCGGATTGACTTCCTGTGCTAATAAAGAGATGGCAGATAAAATGACAGAAAAGTGTCTGGAACGATCCGATGCCCCATATATAACGTACTGCATGGCATGCAGGGACCGATTTGTCAGGGAAGGCAGGGAATCCAGACATATCCTTGAACTTCTGTATGGCACAAATGCCGTCAATATGCCGGATATCAGTGAAAAACGCTACAACCGGCTTGTGCTAAAAGAGAAGCTTTTAAAAAATATATGGAATGAGGAACTGATGATGGAGAAAAAAGATTATACCGTTGCATATACAGAAGATGCTATCAGTATGATGGATGAACGTATGATACTGAAAAGTGATGTGGAGCGTGTATTATCAGATTACAGAGAAAACCAGGAAGCGATTTTTGATGAAGAGACAAAAGAACTGGTGACAAGGAGCAGACTTGGAAATGTGACATTCTGGGTGCGATTTGTGGAAACTGAAGAAGGGTATCTGGTACGCAGAGCATACAGTCACAGAATGAATATTATGAAAAGGGTGGGACAGTAATGGCGGTAGAAAGAACATATTATACGATTGATCCGGAAGGAAAGCTGACCTGCATGAAATGTAAGGTTCCTCTTGTAAAAGGAAAAGCAAAATTTATGTATCTGGAAAATGGGTTTCCTGTGGAAATGCCTGTCTGTCCAAAGTGTGGATTTGTGTATGTTCCGGAAGAACTCGCACTTGGAAAAGTTCTTGCGGTGGAGCGTGCACTGGAGGATAAATAGATGAACAGGCATCCGGGAGGGGAAGCGCAGACGCTTTATCTTCTGGAGAACATAGAATGGAAAAAAGAAATGAAAGCACTGGATCTTGGAGCTGGAGAAGGAGACACGATACGAATCCTGAAATCACTTGGGATGGATGCACATGGTGTGGATCTTTTCCCACGGGGCAGTGATGTGGAAACAGGAGATTTTCTGCATTTGCAGTATCCATCAGACAGTATAGATCTTTGCATCAGCCAGTGTGCATTTTTTGTCAGCAGAGATCAGAAAAATGCACTATCTGAATGTTGGCGTGTTCTGAAAAAGGGAGGTTTTCTATTATTGTCAGATCTGGATACTGGAAATCTTTCAGAAATGGCAGAACAGACAGGATTTACCATTCTCCGGCAGGAGGATCAGACGTTACTTTGGCGTGAATATTATCTGGAAGCAATCTGGAATGATTCGTTCTGTTGCGAAGAGTATAAGATTCTGCAGAAAGAATATAAAGGAAAGAAGCTGCGCTATACCATGGTGGTTGGCAGAAAGGAGTAACATATGGATCTTTATGAAAGAATCATAGAACTTAGCAGTATGGGTTATCATTGTTCTCAGATGATTATGATTTTGGCACTGGAAACGATAGGGGAAGAGAATCCACAGCTTGTAAAGGCTTTGGGCGGTCTTGGCGGCGGCATCGGTTACTGTGGAGATACATGTGGCTGTCTGACAGGAGGAGCCTGTGCGATAGGTTTGTTCCTTGGCAATCTGGCTCCGCAGGAGAAAGAAGATATACAGATGAAACCGGCTGTGCAGGAATTATATCAGTGGTTCCATAAGAAGACCGAAGAAGAGTTTGGTGCTTTTTATTGTAAGGACATCACTTCCAATCTGGATTGGGGAATTGTCATGGAGCAATGTCCTGCGTTGATTGCAGATACTTATACAAAAGTGATAGAAATACTGACAGAACGGGGAATATTGGAACTATGATTACGCTGGGTAAAACAAAAAGTGTATGTCCGATATGTATGAAAGTACTTACGGCTAAAAAATGTATTGGTGAAGATGGCATTTATCTGGTGAAAGAATGTGATATCCACGGAAAGTTTCAGACACTGATCTGGGAAGGAACGGCAGCAGAGTATCTTTCCTGGGGGAGAGAAAACCTGTCTGCGGAGACTCCTGTAAATCCAAAAATCAAAGAGAAATCTTGCCCGGATAATTGTGGACTTTGTGAGGAGCACGAACGAAAAGGATGTTGTATGATACTGGAAGTGACAAAGCGCTGCAATATGCACTGCCCGGTATGCTTTGCTTCGGCAGGAGAATGTCTGGAAAACGGTGATCTTTCAATTGATGAAATAGAAAAGCAATATGATTTTCTGATGGATCATGGGGGACCATTCAATATACAGCTCTCAGGAGGAGAACCAACCATGCGGGAGGATCTTCCGGAGATCATACATATGGGAAGAGAAAAAGGATTCACATTTTTTCAATTGAATACCAATGGAATCCGTCTTGCGCAGGAAGCAGGATATGCCAGAAAACTAAAAAAAGCAGGACTGAATACGGTATTTCTTCAATTTGACGGTGTCACAGATGACGTGTATCAGACATTGCGCGGACGCTCTATGATGGAACTGAAAGAAAAGGCTGTGTTAAACTGTTCGGAAGCGGAACTGGGAATTGCCCTGGTACCTGTCATTGCTCCAGGAGTAAATGATATGCAGGTTGGAGATATCCTGAAGTTTGCGATGGATCATATGCCATTTGTAAGAGGAGTACATTTCCAGCCGATCAGCTATTTTGGCAGATGTTCTCAGCAGCGTCCACAAGCTCCGATTACCATACCAAAGATGTTGAAGCTGATCGAGGAACAGACTGACGGGTTTATGAAAAGCGAGGATTTCGCTGGTGGTGGAGCAGAGAATCCATACTGTTCTTTTCATGCAAGTTATCTGAAAAAAGGTGAGAGGGAACTGAAACTTCTGGAAAAGAAATCAGGCAGAGGATGTTGTTGTACTACCAGCGATGATTCCAGGCAGTATGTGGAAAATCAGTGGAGCTATAGCACAAAAAAATTTGATGATGGAGAAATGACACAGACAGATGCGCTGGATGAATTCCTAATCCGGGTTCATAATGAAACCTTTGCGGTATCAGGGATGATTTTTCAGGATGCATGGAATCTGGATCTTGAACGTCTGAAAAGATGTTATATCTGCGAGGTGGATTCTGATTATGGAATGGTGCCGTTTTGTGCATATAATCTGACGAATTCGAAAGGAATATATTTATACAGAAAGTGAAACGATCAAATATAGATGCAATGATCTGTAAGCAGGAAGGCATTACAGAGATTACAAGAGATGAAATACACAGAATGCAGCTGGAGAAATTAAATATTGTACTGAAGAAAGAAAAAGAACGAGAGGGTTTTTATCGAGATTTGCCGGAAAGACTGGAGAGCCTGACAGATCTGAGAAGCCTTCCTTTTACAACAGAAACAGATCTGGCACGAGATGGAGGCAGGATGCTGCTTTGCTCCCAGGGGGAAGTACAGAAAGTGATATCAGAACAGACAAGCGGAACTACCGGTGCCGGTAAACGTGTATTCTATACAGAGGGAGACTGTGAACACACCATAGAACTTTTTATGGCAGGTCTGGGTGAATTTATTTATCCTGGTAGTATAACGATGGTGGCTATGCCATTTTCAGGTCCTTTTGGATTGGGAGAACTGATCGCGGAGGCAATCAGACGTCTGGGAGCAAAACCTCTTTCAACCGGAACAGGAAGAACTTATGGCGAACTAAACAGGATTCTGGAAGAGGAGCAGCCGGATACGTATGTGGGAATGCCGACTGCATTGCTTTCCATGCTTAGAATGTGCGGAAAAGGCAGTATAAAAAGAGCACTGGTATCCGGAGATGCCTGTCCGCAAACTGTCATGAAAGCAATCGAAGAAATTCTGCAAACACGACTTTGGCCACACTATGGTTCCAGAGAGATGGGGCTTGGAGGTGCCATTTGCTGCACGGCGCATGATGGCATGCATATGCGGGAAAACCATTGTATTACAGAGATTATAGATGAGAACGGAAATGTGCTGCCGGACGGTGAGTGGGGAGAACTGGTAATCACAACCATTGGAATGGAAGCACAGCCGTTGATTCGATATCGAACCGGTGACTGGACAAGGATCATTCCGGGAAGATGTCTCTGTGGAAGTGAAATAAAACGCCTGGACTTTGTAAAGCGGATGGATCCATTGGGAAGTATCAGAGAGATGGATGAATTGCTGTTTGAGATTCCGGAACTGGTAGATTATTGTGTGAAAATTGTAGATGAAAAAAAGGAAATTACAGCGCTTTTTACATCGGACAATGGAGAAGAACGAATCAGGAGTGTTTTGGAAGAGAAGGATATTTGTTCATGGAACTGCAGAAAAGTAAAGTGGGAAGATCTGGCACTGTATCCTGGCAAACGAGTTACAAGGCAGTGATTTCGTGGTATCATGGAATCACTGCCTTGTCTGTTATTCAGAATAGTATGGACAATCTTCCTGGATGCATTCGCGATTATCTTTGCAGTATTTACACGTTATAGAAGACAACGGAATGTTTACAGAACAAAACTGACTGTAAAAATGAACAGCTTCTTCAATGGCAATTCTGCTGGTTCGTTTGCAGCAGCGAGGTCCACCAACATCTGCCAGTCTAGATAAAATAATGGAAACAAGTTTTTGAGGAAACGGCCATGCATCTTTGTGAAGTGGACTGGATCTAGTCATAACGGACATGAAAATACCGGCTCCGGCAGCAGCTCCGCAGACACCCCAGTAACCACAGGTACCGCCCGGAACCTGCTTTGCTCTTTTACAGATCTCAGATAATGCAGCATCGTAATCCATATGTTCTCCATTATTGCGAAACGCTGTCAGAAGAACGCATGGGACAATTGCATGATGCTCCGGTCCATGCATATGTACAGATGGAAGATCCATAATTTTTTCCAGAAGAAGCAAAGCATCTTTTTCTGTACTGTCCTTGAGTGTCGTGATTACCGGAGCATATGTGCCATAGCTATGACAGGCATCACAGATAAAGTGACCATTTTCACAGACCGCATTGGTTAATTGTTCTTTATGGCAGATGCTGCACGTCTGAATAGAGCTTTCAGCACGATACGTAATAGGAGCACCACAAATCAGACATCCGGAAAAATATTCTGCTTCACCACAACAACAGGAATTATTCGTATGATCCATTTGATTCACCTCCGAAGAATTTATTTTAATAGTGTTAACGATGTAATAAGTATAACATAGAATGAAAAAGTAATGATATAGCATCTTGACAATCATGTTACTTTGGGTATATGATTTGATCCAATAAAGGGGAGTAACCTGCGCTTAACAATTTGCGTTTGTGATGTCGTCAGTACGGTGGAAGCATCCGGTATCATAAGGAAATGGTGAGACTTTTATTGCATTTTTATTATGCAATGAAGGTCTCCTTTTTTTATGTTTTTTTATCAAAGAGGTCTTTCATTGAATGAGAAATCCAGGTAGTAAATACTTAGAAACAAGGAGGCGAAAGTGATGAAGGAAATTTATCAGCAGACGGTAGAAGAGGTTCTTGAAAGGGTGAATGGGAAGAAATCTGGGCTTACGAGTGAACAGGTGAAAAGATCCAGAGAAAAATGTGGGTGGAATGAACTTACAGAAGGAAAGAAGAAAGGCATCCTGCAGATTTTCTTTGAACAGTATAAGGATTTTCTTGTATTGATTCTAATTGCATCAGCAATCATATCTGGTATGCTTGGAGATGTGGAAAGTGCGGCAGTTATCGTGACGGTTATTACGATCAATGCAATCTTGGGAACAATACAGACGGTAAAAGCAGAACAATCTCTGCAGAGTTTAAAGAATCTTTCTGGCCCGGAGGCAAAGGTATTGCGTGATGGTACAATCGTCCAGATTCCGGCAAGAGAACTGGTTGTTGGAGATGTGATACTGCTTGAAGCAGGAGATATGATTCCGGCTGATGGAAGACTGATTGAAAATGCAAGTCTTAAGATTGATGAGAGTGCTCTTACAGGAGAGAGTCTTGCAGTTGAGAAAAACATGGATACAATATTGACGGAAGCGCCACTTGGTGATCGGGCAAATATGCTGTTTTCCGGTAGTTTTGTAACGTATGGGCGTGGGAAAGCTATTGTAACGGATATAGGAATGCAGACAGAAGTTGGAAAGATTGCAGGACTTTTGAAGTCAACTTCGGAAAAACAGACACCACTCCAGGTGAGTTTGGAAGTCTTTGGAAAGAAGCTTTCTATTATGATTCTGATATTTTGCGGACTCTTATTTGCAATAAATGTGTTCCGCGGTGAAAAGATCAGCAGTGCATTTATGTTTGCAGTAGCACTTGCAGTGGCAGCAATTCCTGAAGCGTTAAGTTCTATCGTGACAATTGTACTTTCTTTCGGAACACAGAAGATGGCAAAAGAGCATGCAATCATTCGTAAACTACAGGCGGTAGAAGGGCTTGGAAGTGTTTCTATTATTTGTTCTGATAAGACAGGAACGCTCACACAGAATAAAATGACAGTTGAAGATTATTATATAGATGGAAAAAGAATTTCAGCAGAGGCAATTGATATATCAGATCAGGCACAAAAATGTCTTTTAAATTATAGTATTCTATGTAATGATTCGACAAATGAAAATGGAGTAGAAATTGGAGACCCAACAGAAACAGCATTGATTAATCTTGGAAGTCGATATGGGATAGAGGCGGCAAGCGTAAGAAAGCTTTATCCAAGAAATGGAGAACTGCCATTTGACAGTGATCGAAAGATGATGTCAACACTTCACCTGATAGATGGTAAAAATCAAATGATTGTAAAAGGTGCAGTCGACAAGCTCCTGGAACGTACAGAGCAAATCTGGACGAAAGAGGGAATTCGAAAAATTACTGAGGAAGATAAAGAAAAAATACAACGTCAAAATCAGAAATTCTCGATGGAAGGTTTAAGAGTACTGGCTTTTACCTATCGTGAAATTCCTAAGAATCACACATTAACGTCACAAGATGAGGATCACTTAGTATTTCTTGGTCTGATTGCGATGATGGATCCTCCGAGAGAAGAATCAAAAGCTGCGGTTGCGGAATGTATAAAAGCGGGAATTCGACCGGTTATGATCACAGGAGATCATAAAATCACAGCAGCAGCAATCGCAAAGAGAGTTGGTATATTACATGATTTGTCGGAAGCCTGTGAAGGTGCGGATATAGAAAATATGAGTGACGAGGAACTCAAAGAATTTGTCCCAAATATTTCTGTGTATGCAAGAGTGTCACCGGAACATAAAATCCGCATTGTTCGGGCCTGGCAGGAAAGAGGAATGATTGTGGCAATGACAGGAGACGGTGTCAATGATGCACC
>ERZ835080.576-NODE-576-length-38843-cov-3.380814_pt1 | contig 38843 bp, 25 predicted proteins | sample MGYA00519688_ERZ835080 | MGnify/ENA primary metagenome ERZ835080 (study PRJEB31850, sample SAMEA3708770) | human gut metagenome | biome: human gut; feature: human-associated habitat; material: faeces | place: China | collected 2014 ... | reverse complement strand
AGCGCAAATAATGTCGAGCTGGTCGTTGTCGATCAGCGGGCCGCGGGTCTTAGGCGTGACGTCGGTGAACTCGACCAGCTTCTGCTCCTTGGCCTCATCATAGGAGACGCCCAAGACGGCAGCGGCGATCTGGTAGCACAGGTCGATCTCGAGACCCTCGTACTCGTTGGTAGCGGTATTGAGGTAACCGTAGCCGATAACGTCCTTCTTAACGCCGGCCTTAAGCTTGCCGCGACTCTTGATTGCCTCGAGCTTGGAGGACGTGTCAGAGGAACCGGAGCCTGCGTTGCCGCCGCAACCGGCAAGGGAGCCGGCACCGGCGATGCCCAGGGCGGCGAGACCGAATACCTGAATAAACTGACGACGATTCATATCCATGGTGGTACCCCTTCCATTTGGTACTACGCTCGCGTGCCGGCCGCGCGGGCGGCATGCGACTGATAACTATTGATGGAAATCGAGTGAGATCCCCTTGCACGGGTTAGTGCAGGATCTTGGCGAGGAAGTCCTTGCAGCGAGGGTTCTGCGGATTCTCGAAGAAGTGATCGGGCGTGCCCTCTTCCAGGATCTGACCATCGTCCATAAAGATGACGCGGTCTGCCACCTGGCGGGCAAAGCCCATCTCATGCGTGACGCACATCATGGTGATGTTCTCCTGCGCCAGCTCGATCATAACGTCGAGGACCTCCTGGACCATCTCGGGGTCCAGGGCGGAGGTGGGCTCGTCGAAGAGGATGATGGGCTGCTTGGTGCAAAGGGCGCGGGCGATGGCTACGCGCTGCTGCTGGCCGCCGGAGAGGTTCTGGGGGTACTCACCGGCCTTGTTTGCCAGGCCGACGCGCTCGAGGGCGGCCATGGCGATCTTGTTTGCCTCCTCCTTGCTCTTCTTTTGGAGCTTGATGGGTGCCAGCGTGAGATTGCCCAGCACGGTCATGTTGGGATACAGGTTGAACTGCTGGAATACCATGGAGCTGTACTTACGAGCCATCTCCAGGTGGTTCTTCTTGGTAAGCACGGTGCCGTCGATGACCACCTCGCCGGTGGTAGGCTCCTCAAGGAAGTCGACGCAACGGATGAGCGTGGACTTGCCGGAGCCGGACGGACCGATGATGACCAGCTTCTCGCCCTCCTTGACGTTGAGGTTAACGTCCTTGAGGACATGCAGGTCGCCAAAGTACTTGTTCAAGCCTTTGATCTGAATCATATCGGCCATAGATGTTTCCCCTCCATACTGCCAATGCAACGCTCGAGGACCGAGCGTTTGGCTGTGCTTTATTCTACTAATGTATCTCCTGCACGTTTAGTGCGGTTAAGGCTTTGCAACGGCCTGGTAACCTATCCTTTACGAAAGCCCTTTAGAGTACAGCGCGTAGATTATCCAATACTAATCAGGCAATTAGTTGGATTTGTCCATATTCTATTCCCTATTGTAGGGTGCATTATCCATACTGCGCCAGCAGCCCCACGAAGAAACCGCAGGTTTCACTACAGATGGCCTTGGCGCCGACACCTCATATGGCTCTGTGAACAACCCTAAAACCTTGCAGCCCCCGCAACCGAGCCCCAACAAGAAAGGGCCGTCCGCCCTCAAGCTCCGATGCCTCGAAGTGCGCGATGCGCACCGAACACACCTGGGCTTGAAATGCGAACGGCCCCGTTTCCTCGTCCAAGAAACGCTTAGGACAAGCGAGTGCCAACCTCCTTGGCAGCAGCAGCCTTGTCGAAGTTTCCGCCGGTAGCAGCGTTAAGGGCGCCCATGACGCGACCCATGTCCTTGCGGGACTCGGCACCGACCTCGACGATGGTCTTTTCGATCAGGGCAACCAGGGCATCGCCGCTTATCTGCTCGGGCAGCAAGGACTCGAGGATCTCGACCTGCTGGGTCAGGACATCGGTGCGCTCCTGGTTGTTGCCGGCCTGCTTGGACATCTCGAGCGTCTCGCTGGTCTGCTTGATCAGGCGCTTGATCATGCTGTTGACGTCTTCCTCGGTAACATCGCGACGCTCGTTGACCTCGATGTTCTTAACCTCGGTCATAACCTGGCGAATGATGGACAGACGGGTCTTGTCCTTGGCCTTCATCGCCGCGACCATCTGCGCATGCAGCTCTTCGTTAGTCATGTCTCTCCAATCTCGCGCGCGGAGGCGCTTGTAAAAACGCCGCGGCCCGCACTGAGCAGGACGCGGCGCACGTTCTACTCATCAACCGATCTTGTGCAACAAGGCTCGACGACGTAAGCGGTTCTTACTCGGCCGAACCGCTATTGGCATCAGCATCGCTGCTGGAGTCATCGCTGCTGTCGGCGTCGCTTGAATCAGCAGCGTTCATGTCCACATTATAGGGAACGTCTGCCGGCATGGCGTTGATCTTGAGATCGTTCTTGTCGATGTACTCCTCAAGCCAAGCGCTGTAGTCCTCGTCGACCTGGGAGCTCTTGAGGCTCGAGACGATCGCGTCCTTGATCTCGGTGGAATCTGGTCGATGGAATCGGCCTTCTCGTCCACATGGAAGTAGTCGGTGCACTTGATGATGTGATAGCCGTAGGTGGTCTCGACGATGCCGCTGATCTGATCCTTGGACAGGGCGCTCAGAGCATCCTGATACTCGGTGACAAAGCTGGTGAGCTTGTCCCAGCCCACGTCACCGCCATCGTCCTTGGAACCGGTGTCCTCGGAATACTCCTCGACAGCATCCTCGAAGGAGAGCTCGCCAGAGTTGATCTTGTCCAGAGCCTCCTGCGCGGTGGCCTTTGCCTTCTCCTTATCCTCATCAGAAGCGTCCGAATCAACCTTGATCAGGAGGTTGGAGGAACGACGGGCGTCGTTGTAGGTGGAGACGTTGTCGTTGAAGTAGGTCAAGACCTCATCGTCCGCGGGCTCCTTCTCGGGAGCAACCTCCTCTTTCAGCTTCTGCTGCTCAAGGCTACTCTTGATCTGCTCCTTGTAGGAATCCTCGGTGTAGCCCAGCTGGCTCAGCAGGCTCATCATAGCCTCGGTGCCACCGTAGCTGGAGGCGGCGTTCTCGAAGGACTCGTTCACGTCGTCGTCAGAGACGGTGATGTTGTACTCCTTGACCGCCTTGGACAGCAGGTAGTTGCCAGCCAGCGAGCGAATGGTCTCCTCGCGCAGGGACTCGGGCGTCTTACCCTGGCCCTTGAGATAGCTTGCCCATGCGGCATCATCGTCATAGCCGCCGGAGGTGCGAGTGCTCATGATCTGCTTGGTGACGGTGTCCTCGGTAATGTTGGTGCCATCGATTGTGGCGGCAACGCCACCGGTGAGATGATACTCTTCAGTCGAATTTGCCTGGTTGAGGATGCCGGAGCAGGCCATAGCGGTCACGGAGAGCAGCATGGCTGCGACGCCGATCGCGACCAGGATGATCTTACCGGTCTTGGTAAGCTTGGACTTGGCCTCTTTCTTGCGCTCGGCCTTGGTGGGCTTGGGAGCTTCCTTCTCCTCGCGCTTGATCTTCATGTTCTTCTTCATCACCATGGGCGAATCCCTTTCCTAAGGGCGGAATACGCGATTACTTGCCAATGCGCCACAGTCGATTAAACGGTTCGCATGGAATCGCCTTTTTTAGCGACGCACGTAAACAGAGATTGTCGCATATCCATCCTGCGCAAGCGCTATTTCTGCAGTATTTCTACAGAGCACCACCGAGGTTTCTCATTTTCTCTTGGCTATCGGCAGAAATCCACTCGTCCCCACATCCCGAAAACCCTGACAGACGGCGTTTTGCGTTGTATGGAAAGATGGATGCGCCTTGAACAACAATGCGCCCCATCCTAATTGAACGGGGCGCAGAAAAATCGCTTTTTTGTTATCGCTCGGGGCGCGCAAGAAGCAGGAGAAGCTACTCGGGCAGAATCTGAACGCGATTGTCCTCATCGACATGTACGCGGCCCGCAGAAAGCAAGTCCACTACCTGCGGATACAACACGTGCTCCACAGCATGGATATTGGCCTCGAGCTCATCCACGCTCATGCCTTCCTCGATGCGCACGGTCTCCTGGGCGATAATGGGGCCCTGATCGTAAACCTCGTTGGCGAAGTGCACGGTCACGCCCGTCACCTTAACGCCGCGATCGTATGCATCCTGGATGCCGTGGGCGCCCTGGAAGCTAGGCAGCAGCGCGGGGTGTATGTTGACCACGCGGTTCTTGAACAGCTGGAGCAAAGGTGCGTGCACCATGCGCATGTAACCCGCCATAACAACGTAATCGACCTGGTGCTTTAACAGCTCGAAGGCGATAACCTCATCGGCTGCCAACGGGTCGGCGTAGACGTCCTTAGAAAGCGTCAGCGTTTGGATGCCCGCCTTCTCGGCGCGCTGCAAACCCTTGGCGGACGGACGGCTGGAAACCACCAGCTCCACGCTCGCGTTGAGCGTTCCGTCGGCAATGCGGTCGATGATAGCCTGCAGGTTGGTGCCGGATCCGGAGATAAGCACGCCCAGCTTGAGAGGAGCGGCGTCGCCCGCTGCACGGCGCTCGCGAATAGTCTGCTGAAGGGCATTGTTATCCAAGGCGTCCTGCGCGGCGCGCGATGTAGCGACAGCGCTATCGATCTCACGCAGGCCGGCAGCCTCAAGCTCGGCGCCGATGAGCTCGTTACTGCTCATCCGTGTACACCACCTTGCCGGTGCCCTCAACGCAGGTACCGACGCGGAACGGGCGCTCGCCCACGGTCTCGAGGGCGGCGACGATATTCGCCTCATCCTCGGGAGCGCAGATGATGCACAGGCCGACGCCCATGTTGAAGGTCTTGCACGCCTCGTTGGGAGCGAGCTGAGCCTGCTGGGAGATGTAGGTGATGACGGGGGGAACGGACCAGCCCATCTTGTCCCCGTCGCGCGTCACCAAAGCGTCTACGTTCTTGGGCAGGGCGCGGTCGAGATTCTCGGTGATGCCGCCGCCGGTGATGTGCGCGAGCGCGTGCACCGGAGCGCCGCCGCGCAGCAGCTCCAAAACGGGCTTGACGTAGATGCGGGTGGGAGCCAACAAGGCGTCTGCCAAAGAAACGCCGCCCAGGTCCTCGCGGACCACTTCGAGCTCGGCACGCTTGGCTTCGGCCTCGGGGGTGCCCGGAACCATGCCGTCGACACCAATGACCTTGCGAACCAGCGAATAGCCGTTGGAGTGGACACCCGTGGAGGGCAGGCCCAAGATCACGTCGCCGGCTTGTACGTTGGCGGGGTCGATCATCTTGGGTCGGTCGACAACGCCCACGGCAAAGCCCGCCAGATCGTAGTCATCGGGGCGCATGACACCGGGGTGCTCGGCCATCTCGCCGCCCACCAGCGCGCAGCCGGCGAGCTTGCAACCGTCTGCCACGCCCTTGACGATCTTGGCCATCTGGGAAGCCTCGATGTGGCCGATCGCCACGTAATCGAGGAAGAACAGGGGCTCGGCGCCGGAAGCGAGAATGTCGTTTACGCACATGGCGACCAGGTCCTGACCCACGGTTTCGTGACGGTCGAGCAGCTGGGCGAGGACCAACTTGGTGCCTACGCCGTCGGTACCGCTGATGAGGATGGGGTCCTCCATGTCCTTCAAGGCTGCGGCGGAGAACAGTCCTCCAAAGCCGCCGATGCCGCCGACTACCTCGGGGCGATTGGTCTCCGCGACCATCTGCTTGATCGCGTCGACGGCGCGTGCGCCCTCGGCGGTGTCGACGCCGGCGTCCTCGTAGGTAACGTGCTTGGATGTGTCGGCCATGTCAGGTTCCTTTCAACCCAGGGATTCCTACTTCAGCATGATAACAGCTAGACCTCTACCTTCTTGTACTTTCTATTTCTATTAGTGGTTGCAGCGGTTGGCATCAACTCGCCCTCGTCCACCAACCGTGCCAACGCGTAGCGAATCTTGGGCAGCGAAACGCCCATCATGCTCGCCAACTCCCGAGCTCCGCGCGTCTCGCCGTCAGACATGGAAGCAACAATCTGCTGGCGCAACTCGCGTGGACGCATGGCTTCGCAAGAATCAATCTCCATGTCCGCCTGCACGTCGACATCCATTTGCGCACGCTGCGCCTGTCCCCTATTCCGTTCTTTGCACACCTGCGGAAACCCCGAAGCCCCCGCCGGCTCACATGGTTTTGCGGAAACCTGCATCTCCTGACGCTTGAAAATGACTTTGAACGAATCCGACTTCGCCACAAATATAGGCACATCCAAGCCATGTTCTTCCATTTCTCGAAGCATGGTGATGATACCCGAGCCCTGGCTTTCCACCAGATAGCCCGCACCGTGCCGCAAAGAAGCAGCGCCCATCAAGCTCATAAGCCTTGCGTTTCGACACCGTGAGCTGCCGTCCGCCAGGGTCTCTAGCGTTTTTCCACCCCACAGTCCTCCGGGATTTGTCACCTCTATCCTATTCGGATAAATATCGACACTCACCGCCTCACCAGCGAACATGGGCGAATACTCTCTGTGTACAACAGCATTTACCAGCGCCTCTCTTAGAACACTCGGAATCGACCTTCCACTCTCAGAATATCTCTCAGATTTGAGAGTAAACGGCAAGCGGGGGCCATCCAGTTCGCAACCCATTACTTAATTACATAGATAGCTGCACGAACAATCGCCGCTTTTCGAATTGCAGACCGGCCCTCATTCAAAATGAAGATGGAATCGAGCTTTCTGTACGCCAAAAACAAGTCGCCCCGCTTCGGGTTGGTCAATGAGGGCCACGAGGTGGGGATCAGATTTTTATACATGACTTATTTGGGACGAAGCTCGCAATGAAAAATACCGTGGGAGGACCTACAGCTATCAACAAATGTCGCCTAACAAACAGTTTATAGCGTTTTGTATCCATACAAGCGAAGTGATTGCGTGCGGGAATAGCCCGCCGAGAGCTCTTAAGCTACCTGACCACCAATCGCGCAGCGCTTGGAGGAAACCAAGACACCAGTTTGAACCGCGATCAAGCCCGTCCTTACCCACCTCGTGGCACTCATTGACCATCCCGACAAGAGACGGTTTTTCACCTTCGTTTTCACGTGGATACTCCCCCAAGAACACGCAGGTCGCAAAAGGGCTCGATGCATATTCGTAGCCCCAGCCCTCGCCAAAAACAAAAAGGGCGTGGACAACATATCTTGCCCACGCCCTAAAAGTCAGTTTAGCCGCGCCTACGCCTCGGGATGCTCCTCTTCCCAGCTGCGGTCATCCGCCTTATCGACAACGCAGTGGCCGGTGACGGCCTCGGGCTTGGACAGCAGACGGGGCTCGTAGCCCTCGATAAACTTGTCGCGGCCAAAGCTCTCCGGAATAGCCACGGGGTACTCGCCCGTGAAGCACGCGGTGCAGTAACCCGCCTTGGGTACGCACTCAAGCAGCGCGTCAACGGAGAGGAACGCCAGGGTATCCGCACCGATGAACTCGCAGATCTCGTCCACGGTCTTGGTGGCGGAGATCAGCTGGCTCTGCTCGCCGGTGTCCACACCGTAGAAGCACGGCCAGATATCCTCCGGGCTGTTGATGCGCACGTGGATCTCTTTGGCGCCCGCCTGGCGCAGCATGCGAACCAGCTGCACCATAGTGGTGCCGCGGACAATGGAATCGTCCACAACCACAATGCGCTTGCCCTCGATAACGTCTTTGAGCGGGTTGAGCTTGAGGCGCACGCCCATGGCGCGCAGCTCCTGCGTGGGCTCGATGAACGTGCGGGCGACGTAGCGGTTCTTGATCAGGCCAGTGCCGTAGGGGATGCCGCTCTCAAAGGCGTAGCCCTCGGCAGACGGCAGGCCGGAGTCCGGCGTACCGATAACCATGTCCGCCTCGACCGGGCACTCGAGCGCCAGCTTGCGACCCATATCATAGCGGCAGGCGTAGATGGACTTGCCGTCCATGATGGAGTCCGGGCGAGCAAAGTACACCTGCTCGAAGATGCAATGAGCGGTCTTCTCGGCCGCGGGCACGCCCTGCTCGGAGACCAGGCCCTCCTTGGAAATGCGCAGGATCTCGCCAGGACGGATGTCGCGCACGTACTCGGCGCCAATGATATCGAGCGCACAAGTCTCAGACGTCACAACCCAACCGGCGGCGCTGGCGACGACCTCGTCACCAACCAGGTCGTCGGCAGATTTGGCGTCGCTGGGCAGAGCGGACGCTGCAGCGGCGGCGTCGGCGGCGGCCACGCCCTCGTCGCTGGTAAGACGGCCCAGCACCAACGGGCGGATACCATGGGGGTCGCGGAACGCGTAGAGCGCCTCCTCGTTGATCAGCGCCATGGCGTAACCACCGCGGATGAGCTCCATGGTCTTGCGAATGCCCTCGCGCAGGTGGTGGGTCTCCTGGGTAAAGTAGCCGATCAACTTGACCGCTACCTCGGAGTCAGAATTGGAGTTAAAGGGAACGCCCAGCTCAATCAACTGGCGACGAAGCTCGTCCGTGTTAACCAGCGTGCCGTTGTGGGCAAGCGCGACAATGACGTCGCCAATGGTGGAGAGGTGGGGCTGCGAGGCTTCCCAGCTCTTGGCGCCGGCGGTACCGTAGCGCACGTGACCAATTGCAAGCTGGCCGGAAAGCGCGTCGATATCGGCGTTGGAGAACACATGGCTCACCAGGCCCAGGTCCTTACGCACCATCACCGTGCCGCCGTCGCCGGAAGCGATACCGGCGGATTCCTGGCCGCGGTGCTGCAGAGCGCGAAGACCAAAGTACGTAAGGCGGGCGACGTCGCGATCGGGCGCCCATACGCCAAAGATGCCGCACTCCTCATTCAATTCATCGGTAAGCTGCTCGTCGACTTCGCAACTCGTAACGGTCCCGGCCATATTGGCCGCGCGGACGGTTTCTTGAGACATATCTTCCCCTGTCTGCCTCTTGGACGAGAAATACCCATTTATTATACGCACCCGTCCCTTAGGTACCCCCTGCAACTCGCATGCCTAAAAACGCTCATCTTCGTTAATTCACATAAGGCTGCTTAAGAGCTGCGAAAATGCGCTATATGATTGACTACCAACTGTTTTGTCATTTCGGACCGCACGCATACGGCATAAAGTGCGGACGAGGATATGCGCAAGGAGATGACATGGACGGCGTAACCCTTTATGACGGCGGCGTCTACCTGCTACAAGGCACCACCGTTGTACCCCAGAACGACCATGAGGCACTGATTGGTCTTACGGGCGGCGTGCCCAACCGCGAGGAAGCACGCCGCGGCACCATCGCCCACGGTATCATGCAGGCCCACAACGCCTCCGGGGACGAGTCGCGCCTCAAGGTCACCTTCGACTGCCTCACCAGCCATGACATCACCTACGTGGGCATTGTCCAAACCGCCAAGGCGAGCGGTCTTGAGAAGTTCCCCATGCCCTACGTGCTCACCACCTGCCACAACACCCTGTGCGCCGTCGGCGGCACCATCAACGAGGACGACCACCTCTTTGGCCTCTCCGCCGCAAAGCACTACGGCGGCATCTACGTACCCCCGCACATGGCCGTTATCCACCAGTACATGCGTGAGATGATGGCCGGCTGCGGCAAGATGATCCTGGGGTCGGACTCCCACACGCGCTACGGCGCCCTGGGCACCATGGCGATTGGCGAGGGCGGCGGCGAGCTGGTAAAGCAGCTGCTGGGTCAAACCTACGACGTTGCCACCCCGGATGTAGTCGCCGTCTACCTTGAGGGCTCCTGCCAGCCCTTTGTTGGCCCGCAGGACGTGGCGCTCGCCATCATTGGCGCCGTCTTCTCTTGCGGCTACGTCAAGAACAAGGTGATGGAGTTTGTGGGCCCCGGCGTCGCGACCATGACCACGGACTTCCGCAACGGCGTGGACGTCATGACCACGGAGACCACCTGCCTCTCCTCCATTTGGCGTACGGACGATGACACGCGTCGCTACCTTGCCGACCACGGACGCGCAGACGATTACCGCCAGCTTGATCCGGCACACGTCGCCTACTACGACGGCTGCGTGCGCGTGGACCTCTCCAAGATCCGCCCCATGATCGCCCTGCCCTTCCACCCCAGCAACGTCTACACCATCGACGAGCTCAACGCCAACCCGCGCGACATCTTGGCGGAGGTCGAGCGCGCGGCGGACAAGATCGCCGGCCGCGAAGGTTCGCTGGATCTTATGAGCAAGGTCAACTCCGCCGGCATCCACGTGCAGCAGGGCGTAATCGCCGGCTGCGCGGGCGGCAACTACACCAACGTCATGGAGGCGGCCAACGCGCTGCGCGGCAAGAGCTGCGGCTCCGACGAGTTCGCGCTCTCCGTCTACCCCTCGTCCCAGCCGGTCTTCGCGGACCTGGTCAAGAAGGGCGCCGTCTACGACCTCATGCAGGCAGGCGCCATCGTTCGCACCGCGTTCTGCGGCCCCTGCTTTGGCGCGGGCGACACGCCGGCAAACAACTGCCTGTCCGTGCGTCACACCACCCGCAACTTCCCCAACCGCGAGGGTTCCAAGCCCGGTGACGGCCAGATGTCCGGCGTGGCGCTGATGGACGCCCGCTCCATCGCCGCCACCGCTGCCGCAGGCGGCGTTCTCACCGGGGCCGACGCGCTGGATTGCTGGGGCGACGTTCCCGAGCACGAGTTCGATGCCACCTCTTACAACAACCGCGTGTTCTGCGGCTTTGGCTGCGGCAAGAAGGAAGACCCCCTGGTCTACGGCCCCAACATCAAGGACTGGCCGCAGATGGAGCCCTTGGGCGAAAACCTGCTGATGCAAGTCTGCTCCAAGATCATGGACCCCGTCACCACCACCGACGAGCTCATCCCATCCGGCGAGACCTCGTCCTATCGCTCCAACCCGCTTGGTTTGGCCGAGTTCACGCTCTCCCGCCGCGACCCGGAGTACGTGGGCCGCGCCAAGGCGTTCGCCGCCGTGGAGTCGCAGCGTCTTGAGGGCGAGCTTGCCGCCGAGGTTGCCGACGCGTTTTCGGCAGCCCAGCAGGTCGAGCCCGCGGCATCGCTTGGGAACACCGAGATGGGCAGCATGATCTACGCCGTGAAACCCGGCGATGGCTCCGCCCGCGAGCAGGCTGCCAGCTGCCAGCGCGTGCTGGGCGGCGTGGCCAACATCGTTGAGCAGTACGCCACCAAGCGCTATCGCTCCAACGTCATCAACTGGGGCATGCTGCCGCTGCAGTCCGATGACGCCCCTCAATTCGAGGTGGGCGACTACGTCTTCATCCCCGGCGTGCGCAAAGCCGTAGAAGCGGGCGAGGAGCGCTTCGCGGGCCACATCATCCGCAACGGCCAGGTAAGCGGCACCATCGACCTGTACATGGCCCCGCTTACCGCGGACGAGCGCCAGATCATCCTCGACGGCTGCCTCATCAACTTCAACCGCAACAAGAAGTAGAGCGGTGCCCAACCCGCCTAATCGCGCAACCAAAACGGCGACGTCATCCTATTCGGTGGCGTCGCCGTTGCCTTAAAGCCTACGCGGGCTTCTCGACCTCGCTCACGCATTCGTTCTTGATGGTGCCCACCAGCGACTGCAGGGCATCGATCACGCGGGGACGAATATCGCCGCCAATGAGCACCAGCATAATGTCGTCGCCCAGCTCAAGCTCGCCACGGTTCAGCCACACGCGCACGTATTCAATGCCGGGCAGGGCGCGCGCCTCCTCGACGGCCGCCTGCACGCGCTGCTCGTCGTAGTCAAAATGCATGCCGCCAACCTTCTCGCCCGCAGCGACGCCGTCGGTCTCGATGCCGCGCGCCTGGGCTTTTGGCGTCTCGCGCACCGTTCCGTTATGCACAAGGTACATGCCGCAGTTGCGAAATCCAGGGTCCTGCTTAGCCTCGCGCAACCATTCATCGATCGAGGGCATGGTAGCCATGGGTCTCCCTTCTGTTTCTCCCAACAGATATATACCTATTGAGTTAGTAGTTTTATTGACTGGCTATAGTCTATCAATCCGCTTCTCGATGGTGCACACCATGGCGGCGCGGGTGGTACGGGGGATGATTTCTCCAGAACACGTCACCAGGGTCAGCACGTTTTCCGCACTCGCCTGACGCTCGTCCACATCTTCCGCCACGGCCTTAGCCATGCCCCGCATCGTCGTCAGATGGCTCGAGAACGCACCCTCGTCCTCAAACGTAGCGATGCGCGCATCCGTAAAGGTGTCCTCCACCAAGCAATCCATGAGAGGTCGGCACACGTAGGTGGCATCGCGCGTCATGTAGTAGACCGCATCGATCTGGTCGAATTTATCCTGGTCAAGTGCGTAATCGATGGCGCGGAACATCTTGCCGTCCTGCGTATGGTGTCCATACAGCGTGGTCTGCTGGTCGATGCCGCCCGGCGCGGTGTCATCGCAGTCCATGAATACGGTACCAGACCCATTGGGCGTACCGTCGAACAGCTTGCGCAGGTAGGTGGTGTTATCCGTGGTCTGCACCACCGGGTAGTTGATGGGCGTGCCCGGCACGTAAATCCATCCCACCACATCAGGATTGATCGCCTCAAGCTCATCAAAATCCACGCTTGGCAGGTCATCACCGGCGGTATCGGTCACCACATAGGTCTCTAGCTGGTCATACGTTGCCTGTGCCTCGCGATACCCCAGTTGTGCGCGCACAAAGATAAAGGCGGCGGCCAGCAACAGGACCACACCGACAACAATCAGCACCACGGGCAGCACATCGCGCCAGCCGCGCGGCGCCTTCTTTTTGGACGAGGCCCGCCTATCGGCCACGCCATTGTTCGCAGCGCCCTTCGCGCCCCTCTTTTCTTGCCGCCGGGCCCCTTTGACTGCAGGCGCATGGAACGAGGATCGCTTGGAATACGCCGGTGCCAACGGCGTCGCCCCGCTTGCAAGCGTCGCCGCACCGCCCAGGGCGCGCGCGGAAGGCTCCGCTGCGGGAGCTTGCGAACGCGTGGCAGCGGCCGCGGTGAACTCTGCGGTGTCGGCGGGCTTGGGCGCGGCAAGGACCTCTGATCCATGGGACAAAGGCTCGGTCGCCGCATGGGAGTCGGAGATGTCGATCGCCGCGGTGGTGACGGAGGCGGCGTCCGGCTTTTCAGGGGCACCGTGCTTGGGGACAGCGGGCACGCGCGAAGACACGGGACCGAATGCGCCGCTTGAAGATGAGAACCTGCTACCGGCAGGACGGGTAACCTGCGGCCGGCCATCGTCCACATGGTCCTCGTCCACATGGGCGGATGCAAAACGGGCGCCAGCAGGCCGTGAATCGGCAAAACGCGCACCGGCAGGCCGCGGCTCTTCCTCGTCCATAGCGGTGCGCTGGCGAAAACGCCTACCGGCAGCGGCGCCGCCAACCGTGGTGGGCGCGGGCGCAGCGGCCCCATCGCCCTGGGCAAAGTGCCCGCCTGCAGGAACCATGCGGACACGGCTGGAGCGGGTGCTCGATACGCTAAGATCCGCAACAAGGCGGTCGACGTCGCGCTGGTTGTTTTCTGCCATACGTAAGGTCTCCCTATCATGCAAAAAGCGCAGTGCACCATCGCTGATGCACCGCGCTTACAGAGGGCGAGAATGCTAGGCCTGAGCCATCTCGTTTTTGAGGTTAACGATCGCCTCGCGATACTCGGGCATGGTAGCACCCAGAATCTGCGTGGCGTAGATGGCCGCGTTCTTGGCTCCATTGATGGCAACGCAGGCGACGGGCACGCCGGAGGGCATCTGCACCATGGAGAGCAGGGAGTCCATGCCGCCCAAATCGCTCGTCTTCATGGGAACGCCCACAACCGGTAGCGGGGTAAAGGCGGCGACCACGCCGCCCAGATGCGCGGCCTTGCCGGCGGCGGCGACAATCACCTTGATGCCGCGGTCGGCCGCGGTCTCCGCCCATTCGTGAACTTTGTCCGGCGTGCGGTGCGCGCTGGCGATGACCAGCTCGTAGGGAACGCCCAGGCGCTCCAGCTCAGCGGTGCAGCCCTCCATAACGGGCAGATCGGACTTAGAGCCCATGATGATTCCAACAAGCGGGGTCTTCTCGGTATTCTCGGCCATGGTGCCTCCCAATAGACGGTGTCGATAGACAGCTTCTTCAACCCCTTCAGTATACCGACTAGCACCCTTCCAACAGCGTACGGGATGCATTCCACCCCACAGGCAAGGCCAAATGTAGAGTACGCGCTATGCAAAACGGGTAAAATCCCTCGAGTTATCAATCATCGCATCAAAACAAGGAGCACCTCTGTGAGCACCTCGAGCGACTCCATCGAAGCCGCGCGGACAGACTACGGCCTGCCGGGCAACGATCTCAACCCCAAGACCCCTACCGCCGAGCAGCTAAAAACCATTCCCCTCATCGTCCGTGTCTACGGTGCCCTGTGCGCGCTGGACGGCATCATTTCGCTACCGCTTATGGGTGCCTACTTTGGCATCATGGTCTATCGCCTGGTCATCGGCCAAGAAGACGTTCTCATGGGCACGGACCTCACGCTTACGGTGAGCATGACGGTCATAGGCTCCATCTTGGCTTTCGTCGCCTCGGTCGCCCTCGTCCTTTTTGGTTGGACGCTCATCAAGAGCTACCGCCGCGATGCGGGACGCTGGGCGTATGCGCTCATCGTCATGACCATCGGCCAGATTCTTATCGACGTCATGCTGCAGGGTATCGGCGTGCACCTTATTCGTCCCGCCATCCAGCTCGCCATCCTCACGGCCCTGTCGGCCACCATCGACCCCACCCTGCACGAAGAGCGCGACCTACAGCGCCGCCTGCGCGACCTTGAAGACCGCGAGGCAGCAGAAAAAGGCATGCTTGGTCGAGACCTCACTGGCGGGGGCTACATCAAACTCAACTTCTTCAACCTCTTTTGGGTCTTTATGGTCTGCTGCGTGCTAGGCCTTATTATCGAGATCATCTTCCATATGGTTTGGGTTGACCCCGGCGTCTACCAGGACCGCGCGGGCCTGCTCTTTGGTCCCTTTAGCCCCATCTACGGCTTTGGCGCCGTACTTCTTACGGTGGCCCTCAACCGCTTCTATAAAAAGAACTTCCTCATCATCTTCTTGGTTAGCGCCGTCATTGGCGGCGTGTTCGAAGCCGCGGTGAGCTGGTGGATGCAAACCTCTTTTGGCGCCATCGCATGGAGTTACTCCTACGAGCTCTTGCCCGGCATACCAGACCCCATGGCGATCTTCTTCCACGGGCGCACCTCTACCCCCTTCATGATTATGTGGGGCATACTGGGCCTGTTCTGGATCAAGCTGTGCCTGCCGCGCCTGCTCAAGGTCATCAACCTCATCCCCTGGAAGATGCGCTACTCGCTTACCACCGTTGTCACCGTCCTTATGCTGGTCAACGGCGTTATGACGCTGCAGTCGCTGGACTGCTGGTTCTGCCGCGAAAGCGGACTGGCGCCCAGCTCCCCCGTTGAAGAGTTCTACGCCCAGCACTTTGATAACGAGTACATGGCGCACCGTTTCCAGACCATGACCATCCACCCGGATTCCTCCAGCCGCGTGGATTCACCTGTGCCGCAAGACGCTCAGTAGCGTTTTTGGACGATAACTAGGCCCGGCCATCCCTCGACATGGGGTGGCCGGGCTTTTTTCATCCGTTCCGTCCGACAGACAAGGGCGACCAGCTCACATGGACATCGCTCCGCCACCCATCTCCATAAACAAACGGCGCCCCGATACCGAGGCGCCGCCCTTGCTTATTACTTGCTGCTTGTTATAGCACCGCCATCAACAACCGGCTACTTGCGCTTGCGACGCAGCCATGCGCCAATAGCTGCAAGGATGCCGCCGCCCGCAGCGACCGGAACCGCAACCATCAATGCGGGGTCTCCGGTCTGGGCGAGCGCGCCGCCGGAAGGCTTGCCGTTGGGCTTTGCAGAACCGCCCTGGTTAGAACCGCTCTGACCGGTCTGTCCTCCCTGCTCGCCAGGCTGTCCACCTTAGTTTGAATCTTGGTCACCGCCCTGGCCGGGCACATCGGGATCAACAGGCTTGTCCGGGTCCGGGTTCTCCGGATCGGGATTGCCCGGCTTGTCCGGGTCCACGGGCTTATCGGGATCAACAGGCTTGTCCAGGTCCACGGGCTTATCGGGATCGACGGGCTTGTCCGGGTCCACGGGCGGATTGGGATCCGGATCAACCGGAGGATTGGGATCCGGGGTCTCGGTAGTGGGCTCATCTGCGCTATACAGCTTCACCTCTGCCGCCGACGCATACTTGTTGAGCTCCGCTGGGTTAGAAGATCCAGCTTTGGTGATCACCAGCTTGATGGCAGACGTCTTCACGGGTTCGAACGTCATCTGCTTGTACTCGTCGCGCTTATCGAGCACAGACCCGTTGTTCTTGAATGTGAAGGTCTCCACCTTTGCATACCCGTCGTCCCCCGACGCAGCATCGGCATCGAGCGTACGGACCTCGGGCGTCCCGGCCGGCTTGCGCGCATACACCTTCGCCTCGAAGATGTCGCCGTTCACGCCGACGTCTTGCCGCGGAAGGAAGGTGATGTCGCTCACCCAGGTCTCCTTGCCAAGATCGAACACAAGGAACTGAGGCAGGGTTACGTCGGCGGCATAGCTCGAATGCCACAAGGTTTTGGGATTTCCATCCACGGCGCCCTCTACGGGAGACTCCGACGCAGAGCTCGATGCACTGACGGCGTCCGCTTTCAGGTCGATCTTCTTGCTCTCGTCCACCGGTCGGAACACCAGGGCGGCCAGCGCATCGTTGATAGCCTTGGCGGCGTCTGCCACCTCCTGCTTGGCAGCACCCTCCTTCTTCAAGATGGACTCGCCAGCCTTCACAGCGTTGTCCAAAGCCTTGTAGCTCTGCTCCTCGCATAGGTCTGCCTTGACCTTCTTACCAGCCTCCACGGCGTCTACCAGCGCGGACGCGTCCACGCCCTTCTTGACCTCCACGGTATAGCTGGCGGTCTTGGTCTCATCCAGCACGGACTTCACCGTAATCCGAGCGGTACCCGGCGCGTTGCCGCGCAGATACCAGGTCACCGAATCGCCGGACTGAACAGGCACCACGTCTGCGACATCGGGCTCATCGCTCTCCACGGTGAAGAACGGGTAGCCAACATCAGGCAGTATGGTCGCCCCGACCTTTGTCAGCTCGTTCTCATACAACACCTTGGCATTGGAATCGTCCAGCTTCACCTCGTCCACCTTGGGAGCGGCGTCGGTGTACTTGAAGTCGATCTCACCGATGGTCAGCATGCGGTTGTCGGGCCTCTCAAGCCCAGTCGCCTTACCCGTGGATGTCAGCGGGGTGATGACCACGCTTTTCACCTTTTTGGCGGCATTGGCCTCGGAAATAGCGAAGGTATAAACCTCCGCAGGCGAGGAGAAGGCACCGTCCTTGAACTCCTGAACGGTATCGTCCTCAAAGGTTACGATGGCCTTGAGGCTGGTGATGGAACCGTTTGCCGCGGCAGCTCCGTTGGTAAGTGCGATCTCATTCAGTGCTCGAGGCTCCTTGAGCGTGAAGCCGAGATTGACCGGCAGACCCACGCGCTCGTCGAAGGGTTTGTCGGCATAGTAGTACTTGAGCTCGAAGCCTCGATCGTTCTGCCCGTTGAACAGCGCGGCATAGCTACCCTGTTGCACCAGCTCCTTCACGTTGTCACCAGAATCGGAGGGCAGGGCTTCGTTGGTCATGGTGATGTTGAACGAATCCTGACCAAGCTCGCCGGAAGACTGCGTGGGCTTCTCGGGGAACGTGATCTCGCCCGTGTTCTCGATCTGGACAAAGTCGCCCGCGGGGCCCACCGCGATGGATATTGCGCCCAGATTGACATCGGTCTCCGCCTTAGCACGCAGCTTGAAGTTGGCCACCACGCCGGAACCGTTGAAGAGCGGCTTGTCGCCACGGTTGGCAAACGCCAGGTTCACCGTGTCCTTACTCTTGTTGAGCTTGGAGAGATTCTCCATCTCGAGCAGATCGGCGGACTTGGTGATGCTGTTGTCGACCAACTCGAATTTGGACGAGTCGAAGCTCACGAGAGCGCCCAGCGCGTTGGCGTTTGCCATATCGCTTGCGATCAGGTCTACCGAAACCTCCTCGCCGGCGGCGACATGGGTCTTGCCCGGAGCAACCAGCAGATCGCCGGACACGGCGCCTTCCTTCTTGGTACCGCCGTCGAGCGCCGCCATGGTAAAGGAGTAATCGTACACATCGTAGGCATCGTTGCCGTTGAGGTCGGCGTAGCGCTCCTTGATCTGCTTGGCGAAATCGCTGTCCTTAGCGTCGAGCGCCAGGTAGTTCATCATGTTGGTGTAGTCGCCCTCGGAAACGGACTCGGACATGGTGCTCGACCCAACCGCCCAAGGGGCGGAGCCGTCGACCTTGTATACCGCCAGCTCGCGAGCCGAGAAGAAGCCGCCGACGCTCTCAAGCGGGGTCAAGCGCACGTAGCGGGCGGCCCGACCTGCCAAAGACACGGTCTTGACGCTGTTATCCTAGCGCCAAGAAACTTCTTCGGACGTCCAGTGCTGACCGTCCAGGGAGGTCTCGACGCGCATCTTGGTCACGGTGCCGTTGGCCGCGTCCTCGCGCGGATAGTACTCGAACTTGTCCAGCTTGAACGCCGAGCCGTAATCGAGCGTCAACGTCTTGCCCAACGCGCCCTCGGAGGAATGGAAGTGGTCGGCATCCAGGTTGTGATCAAGGGCGCGCGCCTCGGTCATACCGGCATAGTAGTCACCGGTCCAGGTAGTCGCCTGCGGCGTGGGCGCGTTGCGCCACGGATCCTCCAGCGTCTGGCCGCTCACCTCTTCGCTCCACTTTGAATAGCCCTCTGCGTTTCGCGAGCGAATCTTGAAGATGTGTTGAGAGTGGTACTCCAAGTCGGTCAGCACGTAGCTCTCGGCATCGCCCATGGAGAACACCTGGCCGTCGACCTCGATGTCGTACGACGCGGCATCGGCAACCTTGTTCCACGTAAGCTTCAGGCTGGTAGGCGTCTTGCCGTCCTCGGGAACCTGCAGGGAGGGAGCCTCCAGGCCGGCGTTCTCCTGATCCTTGTCCAAATGCCCGTCGTTCTCAAAGCCTTTGACAACGACCTTCTGCTCGTTGGCGGCGACATCGGTCTTGGGCAGCTTCACGTACACCTTGGGCGTGGTCTTGATCTCAACCTTGCCAAAAGCCTCGTCCTCGGTGGTGGTGTTAAGATCAGGCGACTCACCGTAGCACCACACCGCCTTGTCCGTCGCCGCATCAAGCGCTGCCTTATCGTCCACCCTCTCCACCTGGGCGCCGTTGTAGGTGATGCCAGAGGGAAGCTTAGATACGTTGACCACCACCGTGGTGGTTCGGTTGGAATCGTAGCCGGTATAGCTGCCTTCCGACTTGCCGATGACCAGCGTAGCGGAGCCGTCTTTTACCTCAGAGGTGGTCTTGGTAGAGACGTGACCGCCGTAGGAAACCTCGGCCACCTTACCGTAGCCCTCGACCTCGGTCAGATTGTTCTTGATAGTCTCGCCATCATCCTCAAACAGCGTGTACTCGGTCTTACCAGCAGGCCAAAACTCAACGATGCGCTGCGTCTTGTCCAGACCCTTGGTATTGGTCTCGCTGACGTCTTGCGGGTTGTTGTTGGGATGGTACATGGGGACGATTGCGCCGGCCTTCACAAAGAGCGGCAACTTCCACAAGGGCGCGTCAAAGTTGTTGAGCACCTGGCCGCCGCGGTGCTGCTTGCCGGTGAAGTAGTCGATCCAGATGGTCGGGTTGTCCTGGTCCCCATAGTTGGGCAGATAGATCTTGTCGCGCACGTCATCGCCAGACTCGGTCGCGCGGGTATCCTTGTACACGGGCGCCACCAAGAACGCGTCGCCAAAGGTGTACTGGTACTGCGTATCCGTGCTAGCGGCGTAAGCGCTGTCATCGCTCAGCAGCATGGCGCGAATCATGGGCAGGCCGGTATCGCCGTTGCCGGTATTGATGTTGGCCGCAGATGCTGCAGAGGTGTAGATATAGGGCATCAGCTGACTTTTAAGCTTGAGGTACATGCGCGAGATGCCGGTATAAGGGTCGCCGTGCGTCATGGGAGATTTGCGGAATGACCCCCAGCCATCCATGTCCAACATGGTGGGGGTAAAGGTCTTCCACTGGTAGTCGCGCGTGGCGATAATGGGCGCACCGCCAAAGATGCCATCCATATCCGATCCGATGTTGGGGTTGCCGGAAAGCGACTGGCCGATGTAGGTGGGGATGTGGAAGCGGATGTACTCCCAGTTGCCACCGGTCTGGTCGCTGGTCCAGATGCCGCCGAAGCGCTGCGTGCCGGCCCAACCGCATAGGGTCACGATGTTGGGGCGCACGTCGCCCACCGTGGTCGCGGTGTCGTACGCCGTTTTGGTACCGTCCAGCGCCATGGAGAAACCGGGGCCAACCCAGGCCACGTCGGTCTTAAGAGTGGAGATGCCGCCGGTCTTGACCTCTTTTTTCAAAGCGCAGCAGGTGCCACTTGGTGTCGTTGTTTGAATCCGGGGTGAGGTAGGACTGCGTCCACAAGCCGGTTGCCACGCCATGGCTGTTGGCAAACTGGGTGAACTGCTTAAGGTTCTCCACGTTGGCGTCCACCGCGGCGATGCGCTCCGCAGAGCTCTTGCCCTGCTCGTCCACACCACCGGTCTTGTTGAAACCGTTCTGGCCGTAGCCTGCGCCGTATCCGTCGTTAGGCAGGAACCATCCAAGGGGCATATCCGCAGCCTCGTAGTCCTTGATAACCTGACGGGCGGAGAACTCCTCACTGAAGTTCTTGATCTGCATGTTCTGGCCGCCGTCGGTGGGGCCGGTACCGTTGAGGGTCTCGGCCGTAAGGTTGCCGGGAACCACATAGCCGGCACTCATGCCGTACTCGTACTTGGTGGAGCCGGCCTCAGCTGCAGGGGCCCCGTTCTTGGTGGTCCAGGCTTTGCCACCGTCCTGCTTTTCGCTCGACCAGCCGTCGCGGTTGTACGCGTTAAGGTGTCCAAGATAGAAACCATACTCGGGCAGCAACACCGGATTGCCCGTCACTTGAAAGTAATCGCCTAAGAGATCTTGCGCCACAGCCTCGTTACCCTTGGCATCCGCCACAAAGTAGTAGGCATCATATTCAGATTCGCTCTGCGTGGCGCTAACGGCCTTGGAGTCCGTCTTGGCAAAATCATACATGCCGTCGCTAAACGTGTTGCGCAGCACGCCATAGCCCTTAGAGCTCCAGTAAAACGGACTAGGTGAAGCAACGCCGCCATCAACCCATCCGTCGTTGTAGACCTTCACCGCCGAACCGCGGTGCGTAAAGCGGCCGTTCTGCGTGCCGCCGCCAAAAAACATCTCGCCATCTTGGGCCTCAACGGTTTGCGTTGTAGAACCACCAATGGACAGCGGCTCTTTCTCGGCCATCACCACGTTGCCGCCGGACTTAACGCTCATCTTGGCCGTCGCCTTGTCCAGCACAATGGTGGTCGACCCCGCGCTGATAAGGAACGATCCATCCTTATCCTCAACCGTTACCTGCGGCTTTTTATAATTTGACGAGGAATCTGGCTGCTGGGGAATACGGGCCTTGTGAGCCTCATTGCGCGGCGCGGCATACTCGCTGAACTCACCTTTAGGATCAACGTTATAGCGGAAGATATCTTCCTCTAGAAAGGTGACCTTTCCCTGAACGTCATTGTTGAACGTGATGTTGACCACGTTTTTGTTTTTGGAGTCAACCTGCGCGGACTTCACCTGGGTTAGAGACCCCTGAAAGCTGGCTTTTGCCGCATTGTCCGCATACACATGGGGTGCAACGGCTACCGCCCCGGAAAGCGCTGCCGCAATCGCAAGCGCGCTACCCCATGTTCTACCGCTGAGATACCATCTACTTCTCACCCGTCGGGCTTCTTCCTGACGTTGCGCCCTGATTGGCGACATGATTTGGGCGCCTGTTTCCAAGCGATAAGAGGTATGCAATCCATTGCGCTAAAGCAAAGAGAAAGCCAGAGGATAGTATTGTTTTGGACATGTGTTATTTATCGTGCATCCGTAAGAGGTATACATATTTCTGCGAGCGGCATACGTGATGGACAGCCATCGTACTGGCTCCCTATTATGCATACCATGAGGTTGCTTTTATCAATACCAATTGGTTTAGTGTGATATCAATCTCACAATACACGCAGGTAGAGGCACTATGGATGGTTTTTACGGATAAGACGCGAAAATACAATCATCCTAGCGCTGAATAAAAACATGCAGTTTGCGCCGTGCACCCAATAGAGAAATCGTCCCGCCATCGCATGACAGGATGACTGCCTACTCTTTTTTTCTAGAGCAAAAGTTTTTAAACGACAAACCAGCAGCACATACTCAGTGCCCAAGCACCCGTATGACGCTTCGCAGTCCGCGAAAAAAGGCCCAATCCCAAAACCGGGACTGGACCTTTGAAAACACTTGTGGATCTTGAGGTACTTTACAGTTCGTGCTGGGGCAAATCCTGTAGCGCGATGACGTTCATGCCGTCGTCCTCGACCTCGCCCAGACGGCTCTCGCGATCAGCCTCGAGCGCGGCGACGAAGGCATTGGCGGCGGAAAGCGCGGTCACGCAGGTGACGCCGCGGCGAACCGCCTCGGTGCGCAGCAAATAGCCATCGCCGCGCGAGCCGGGTCCGTAAGGGATGTTGATCATGAACGCGATCTCGCCGTTGGCGACCATGTCGCCCACGTTGGGATGAGCACCGCTGATCTTCTCGACAACCTCGCAACGGACGTTTCCGCCGCGAAGCACGCGCGCCGTACCCTCCGTGGAGCAGATCTTGAAGCCCAGATAGTGCAGGATACGAGCCATGGACAGGATGTGGCGCTTGTCGCGGTCGCATACGGAGATAAAGACCTTACCGTCCTTTGGCGTGGGCAGGCGGTAGTCGATAGCGAGCTGCGTCTTGGCATATGCCTGCGGGTAGCTGCGGGAGATACCCATGACCTCGCCCGTGGACTTCATCTCCGGGCCGAGCACGACCTCGGCGCCGGGGAAACGGCCCCAGGGCATGACGGCTTCCTTCATGCAGAACCAGTCCATATCGCGCTCATCAGACGGCAGGTTGAGATCTGCGATCTTCTCGCCCGCCATAATGCGCGCGGCGGCCTTGGCCAGCGGCACGCCGGTAGCCTTGGAGATAAAGGGCACCGTGCGGCTGGCACGGGGATTGGCCTCGATAACGTAGACGGTCTCGCCCTTGATGGCGTACTGCACGTTTACCAGGCCGCGCACGCCCAGGGCGAGGGCGATGCGGCGCGTGGTGTCGCGCAGCTTGTCCTGAAGGGAGCGGGAGAACGAGAAGGGAGGGATGCACGTAGCCGAGTCGCCGGAGTGGATGCCCGCCTCCTCGATGTGCTCCAGAATGCCACCGATGTAGACCTCTTCGCCGTCGCACAGGGCGTCGACGTCGGATTCGATGGCGCCCTCCAAGAAGCGGTCCAGGTAGACCGGATAGTCAGGCGAGATGCGCGTGGCCTCCGCCATGTACTCGCGCAGATGGGTCGAATCGTAGGCGATCATCATGCCACGGCCGCCCAGCACGTAGCTGGGACGCACCAGCAGCGGGTAGCCAATGCGCGCCGCGACCTGCTCCGCCTCCTCAAACGAGGTCGCCATGCCCGCGGGCGGGTACATGATGCCAAGGTTATCCAGCACGGCGCTGAAGCGCTCGCGATCCTCGGCCAAATCGATGGCGTCGGGCTGGGTCCCCATTACCTTGACGCCGGACTCGACCAGCAGGCGGGCAAGCTTGAGCGGCGTCTGTCCGCCCAGGGTCACCACCACGCCGTCCGGGCGCTCCACGTCGATGACGTCCATAACGTCCTCGTAGGTGAGCGGCTCGAAGTACAAGCGATCAGACGTGTCGTAGTCGGTGGAGACGGTCTCCGGATTGCAGTTGACCATGATGGTCTCATACCCCTGGGCCGCCAGCGCGTAGCTCGCGTGCACGCAGCAGTAATCGAACTCGATGCCCTGACCAATGCGGTTGGGACCGGCGCCCAGAATCATCGCCTTGGGCTTGTCGCAGGGAGCTACCTCGTCGGCGGCAACGCCCTTCTTGGCATCCATGCCGGGGCGGACCAGGTTCTCATAGATTTTGTAGTGGTACTGGGTAGCGCTGGAAAACTCCGCCGCGCAGGTATCGACGGTCTTCATGCTAGGCACTACGCCCTGCCCCTTGCGGTACGCGCGAACAAAGCGCTCATCGCTGCCGGTGAGCATGGCTATTTCCGCATCGGACGTGCCGTACTGCTTGAGCAGGCGCATGGAGTCGGCATCGATGTCCTCCACGCGAAGGCCGCGGATCTGCTCGCGCACGGCCATCATGTCGGCGATGCGGTCGATAAACCACGGGTCGATGCCGGTGATGCCATGCACGCGCTCCGTGGTCCAGCCGCGGCGGAGCGCCTCGGCCACGTAGAAGATGCGGTGCTCGGTAGGGGTTGCGGCGCCCTGCTCGATCTCCTCGTCCACCACAGCAGACAGATCATCGCGACCAGAGGAAAGAAGGCCCACGTGTCCGCCCTCAAGCGAGCGCATGGCCTTGCCAAAGGACTCCTCGAAGGTACGGCCGATAGCCATGACCTCGCCAACCGCCTTCATGCGGGTGGTCAACGTGGTATCGGTGCCCTTGAACTTCTCAAAGGCAAAACGCGGGACCTTGACCACGCAGTAATCGATGGAGGGCTCGAAGCAAGCCGGGGTGGCACGGGTGATGTCGTTGACGATCTCGTCCAGCGAATAGCCCACGGCCAGGCGCGCGGCGGCCTTGGCGATGGGGAAGCCGGTGGCCTTGGAGGCAAGCGCGGAACTGCGGCTTACGCGGGGATTCATCTCGATGACGATGAGGCGGCCGTTTTCAGGGTTGACGGCAAACTGAACGTTGGAGCCGCCGGTCTCGACACCGACCTTCTCTAGGATAGCGAGCGATGCGACGCGCATGCGCTGGTACTCGAGGTCCGAAAGGGTCTGCGCGGGAGCGACGGTGATGGAGTCACCGGTATGCACGCCCATGGGATCCAGGTTCTCGATGGAGCACACGATGATGCCGTTGCCGGCGTGATCGCGCATGACCTCCATCTCGTACTCTTTCCAGCCGATGATGGATTCCTCGACCAGCACCTCGCCCGCAGGAGAGAGCTCCAGGCCCTGGCTCACGATCTCGATGAGCTCTGCCTCGTCATGCGCGATACCGCCGCCGGCGCCGCCCAGGGTGAAGCTGGGGCGCAGCACACAGGGGTAGCCGACTCGCTCGACGATGGCCAGCGCATCCTCGACCGAATAAGCGTAGCCGGAACGAGCGACCTCCAGGCCGATCTCGTCCATAGCCTCGTTGAAGAGCTTGCGGTCCTCGCCGCGCTCGATAGCGGCAAGGTCGCAGCCGATCATCTCGACGCCGTGGCGCTCGAGCGCACCGGATTTCGCCAGGTCGACGGCAGCGTTAAGGCCGGTTTGACCGCCCAGCGTGGGCAGCAGGGCGTCCGGGTGCTCGTGCTCGATGACGCGCTCGATAAACTCCGGGGTGATGGGTTCAACATAGGTGCGGTCCGCCAAACCGGGGTCGGTCATGATGGTGGCGGGGTTGGAGTTGACGAGGATAACCTCGTAGCCCTCCTCTTTGAGCACCTTGCATGCCTGAGCGCCGGAGTAGTCGAACTCGCATGCCTGGCCGATGACGATGGGGCCGGAGCCGATGACCAGGATGCGCTTGATGTCGGTACGTTTAGGCATGGGAGACCTCCTCGGCGAAGTTCCAACCAGCGAGGCGGTCGGCAGCGATATCGATATTCAGGTAATCCTGATCGCCATCCATAAGGTGGGCGAACGCGGTGAACAGGTAGTGGGCATCGGTGGGTCCGGGTGCGGCCTCGGGGTGGTACTGCACGCTGAACGCCGGGACGTCCAGCAACTGGATGCCCTCCGCCGTTCCATCATTGAGGTTCACATGCGTAAGGCGAATGAGGCCAAAATGCTCATTGCGCACCGCGGGAGCCACGCCGGCGCGGACCCAGAAGCGCAGATCGCCGTCTGCCGGATGCTGATCATAGCCACCGGAAAGCTCCGGCACTATTTCGCCCAGGCTATCCCATACCAGGCCGAAGCCGTGGTTTTGCGCGGTGATCTCAACGCGACCGCTCACCAGGTTCATAACGGGCTGGTTGCCGCCGCGGTGACCAAACTTGAGCTTTTCGATCTGAGCGCCGCAAGCCAGGCTAATCATTTGGTGGCCCAGGCAGATGCCGAACACCGGCACCTTGCCAAGCAGCTTCTTTACTTGCGTGTAAGTGCCCTCGACCGCATCGGGGTCGCCGGGGCCGTTGGAAAGAAAGACGCCGTCCGGGTTTTGGGCGAGCACGTCCTCGGCCGGGGTGTCCCACGGAACCACGGTGAGGTCGCAGCCGGCACGCACCAGGCCCTCAAGAATGCCGCGCTTGATGCCGCAGTCGTAGGCGACCACGCGATGGCGGGAAGCCGGGGCGGGAGCGTCTGCGAAAGAGTGGGCCGCGGGCAGGTTGGCGACGCCGAAGCTGTAGGTGCCGTTGCAGCTTACGCTCTCTACAAAGTTCTGGCCAACCAGGCCGGGTGCCTCGTCAAGCTGCGCGCGGAGCTCGTCCAAATCAAGGGTCTCTGTAGAAACAATGCCCTTTTGAGAGCCGTTATCGCGCAGGTGGCGCACCAGCGCGCGCGTATCGACACCCTCGATGGCAACGATGTTGTGCTGCTTGAGGTAATCCGGCACGCTTACGGAAGAGCGCCAGTTGGACGGCGTGTGGCACATGTCGCGAACCACCATACCGCGCAACGCGGGGCGAGAAGACGCGCCGGGAGCGCACGAAAGCTGGGCATCGTCCAAATCAATGCCGTAGTTACCAATTTGGGGATAGGTCATGGTGATAATCTGACCGGCGTAGGAAGGGTCTGTCAATACCTCGAAGTAACCCTCGAGCGATGTATTGAAGCATACCTCGCCCACCGCGGAACCCTTGGCACCGCAGCCTCGTCCATAAAAGACGGTACCGTCCTCGAGCATGAGAACGGCGGGGACGGACTCTCCCTTGCTCGTCGACGCGAGCATACGCTGGGCAAGCGGGGTGGCAGATTCTGCCGCCGCGGAAGCGTTGTTCACCCTCATTTCCACTCCTTTTCGGTCTCTCTGTACCGGCTTAAAGGCCTATAAGGTCTGGGGTATTTTAAATCTTTTCTCGTCCAAAAGAGAGGACATGTAAGATTATCCAAATTTTGATATATATCTGAAACATTTATACGTATTACCAAACGCAACGACGCTTGCGCCGCGTCCGCGCACCCGCCATCCATCGATACGATCTATACAAAATCCATGACAGGCGGCTGCGTTTTGTTTCAGTCGGGTGAAACGGTTTCTTTTTTTCTCAATCGTGCTATCTTGTCGCTTTGTACGCTGGTCCATAAGTCCGCGGAAAAGAAAGAAGGCATGATTATGTCTCAATCCACTCCCAGCCCCACATCTGCAATCCTGTATACGCGAAGCGGAAGCTACATTCCGCGCGTTGCCGCTGTGCACGACATGTGCGGCTATGGCAAATGCTCTCTTGGCGTTGCCATTCCCGTGCTTTCGGCCGCAGGCATCGATGTGTGCCCCGTCCCAACGGCCCTGTTCTCCGCGCACACCAAGTTTCCCGTGTTCTACATGCATGACACCACGGAAATCCTCAATGACTATCTGGACGCTTGGAAGCAGGAGGGCATCGACCTTGACGGCGTGTACTCCGGCTTTTTGGGCTCCGCCGATCAGGTTGCGGTGATTCAGCGCCTGTACAAGGAATATCCAGGCGCCCTGCGCATTGTCGACCCGGTCATGGGCGACGGCGGCGTCAAGTACCCCACGTACACCGACGAACTCTGCGAAGCCATGGCAGGCCTAGTCGACGGCGCCGATGTGCTGACGCCCAACCTTACCGAGGCCTCCATTCTTACCGGTATTCCCTATCAGGGTCAGGATGTCGACGAGACGTTTGTTCAGAAAAACGTCGACGCCCTGCTTGAGATGGGTGCAAAGAGCGTGGTCATCAAGGGCGTAGTCCATGAGGGTGAAGGCATTATCCGCAACTACCTGGCAAGCGCTCAGGACGGCGGCAAGATCGAAGAGGTGCAAAGCGAGCTGCTTCCGTATATGTTGCATGGCACCGGAGACCTGTTCGCGAGCGCTCTATGCGCCGCCATCTACACCGGCCGCAGCCTCCACGACGCCGTCGACTTCGCAGGCGAGCTTGTTCGCGACGCAATGCGCGTCACCCGCGAGCAGCCTGACTTTGAGGTGCGCGGCGTCTCCTTCGAGCCCACGCTGGGCAAAGTGGCGAACCTTCTCGCATAGAGCTTATTGCGCATCGATTACTGCAAAGGGCCCGCACTAGCGGGCCCTTCTCGTTACCTATGACTTTCCATCGGGTTGACTCAGCGCCGATGCTCCCGTTGTCTGAGACCGGGTCGTAAGCAACCTTACAATGGTCCCCGCACGCAATTCTTAAGGATAATTGCATCGATTTTGAAAAAGCCGCAGTAGACCGCATTTTTCAATCGAAAAATCCACTGGTCTCTTATTTGCTACCAGATTGGTATACAAAACAATAATCAAAAGTGATGCAATTTACCTTCACAACTGCGCGCAGCACCCGCAAAGCAGCGGCGAAAAGGCGGGCAAAACCTTACTGCTCAGGCGGCAAAACGCTCTCGATGCTCTTCTCGCGTTTGCCGCCGGTAAAGATCTCTGAGCCATGCAGCATCTTTTCGCGCTGCATCTCCTCGCGCTCCTCCTCGACTTTGTTCTGCGCGATCTCAGAGCTCTCAATCAACGCGCTGACAGAATTGACCTGCTCCTGAATCTTCTGAGCGGTCTGATCATCCATGCCCACAATCTTGAGCTCCCAGTCAATGTAGTTGGAATAGCTCGAGACGCTCTTGGTCCAAATGAAAGTCAGCACTGCGCGGCGCGTTCCCTTGGCCGGGAGAAACCCAAAGAAAGAATCATGCTGGAAATCGCCCGCACGATTCACCAGCGCGCACACGTTATACACCACGCGGTCGATCTTATCGTTGAGCAGGGCGTTGGTCGCCAGCGCCGCGGCCTGGATCTGCGAGTTCGAAAGCATCTCCAGCTCGTTTCGCGAGTCGGTGTCCACAACCGTAACCTCTACCACACCCGTACGCTGATCCGCCTCGTCGACCGTAAAGGTGGCGGGGAACTGCGTAAAGCCGTTTCCCCATTCCACGCCTGATTCCATGGCGTGCTCCACCGTATCGCGATCGACGTTCTCGGACAGGTTTGCCGTGTTAAGACGTCTCGACACGCCGTACCAAATCTGCATGCCCAGGATGCCCAGCAAAACTAGGGTAATAACCAAAATCGCCGTACGGGAGATAGTCTGACCAACCTTGGATCCAGACGGGTCATCCTCACTCAAAGGATCCACTTTAAGACGACGCGAAGGGCGCGGCGACGGCCTTTTGCCAGAACTAATCTCTCGCGCGCGGTCGGGGTCGACAACGCCCGACTCATCGATCTCGCTAAAAAGCCTCGACGCCTCTTCTGATGTCAACGGTTGGTTCTTAGCCATCGCTTCGCCTAACGTGGTACTTCACGCCCCCACCCCTGAAGGGCGGAGGCGCTTCGCTTATACAATATGGACGAGGGCAGCTGGCGGCGTGCCGACGCATGCGCGTGTGGGCGGCGCCACAACCTTAAAGCTCGTGCGAGCGCGCTCCCTCAAACTGCATTCGATAGTAACGGGCGTAGGTGCCGCCGCGAGCGAGAAGCTCCTCGTGGGTACCACGCTCCATCACCTTGCCACGTTCCACCGTCGCGATCTCGTCCGCATTCTTGATGGTCGAGAGACGGTGCGCAATGATGATGGTGGTGCGGCCCTGCGCCAAGCGCTCCAGCGATTCCTGCACGGCCTCTTCGCTTTCGTTGTCCAGCGCGCTGGTAGCCTCATCCAAGATAAGGATCGCCGGATTTTTCAAGAACACGCGGGCGATGGCGACGCGCTGTTTTTGCCCACCGGAAAGACGGCTACCGCGCTCGCCCACAACCGTGTCATACCCCTCGGGCAAGCTGGATATGAACTCATGGATATTCGCCTGACGAGCCGCGTGCTCGATCTCTTCATCCGTAGCGCCAGGTCGTCCATATGCGATGTTATCGCGCAGGGTGCCATCAAATAGGTAAACATCCTGCTGAACCAGGCCGATCGCTCGGCGCAAGCTATCCTGCGTCACATCGCGCACGTCCTGCCCATCGATAGTGATGCTGCCGGATGCCACATCATAGAAACGCGGCAACAGCGAGCACGTGGTCGACTTGCCGCCGCCCGAGGGTCCAACCAACGCAATGGTCTCGCCGGGACGAATGGACAGGTTCATATGGTCGATAACCGGACGCTCCAGCGCCGTCCCATCATCGGAGGTCTCCGTATCTGGGTAGGTAAAGCACACGTTGCTGTACTCGATAGCCCCCTCGGTCACAACCAGCGGACGCGCGTCCTTCTTGTCCTGGATATCGGGGACCGTTCGCACGACCTCGTCCATGCGCCTGAAGCCAGCGATGGCCTTCTGGAAAGTCTCGGTTGAGTTCACCAGCGTCTCGATAGGGCTGGTAAATAAGCTGATATAAAGAGCGAACGTTGCCAGATCGAGCGCCGCCATGCGCCCGGTTGCCACCAGATAGCCGCCAAATACCACAATGGTAAGGTAATGCATGCCGGTCATAAGTGCGCTGGTCGCTTGGTAACCGCCCATGACGTGGTATTGATCCTCTTTAGACCGCAGGTAGCGGCCATTGGCTACGCGGAACTTCTCGCGCTCCACGTCCTCGCCGGCAAAGGATTTCACTACGCGGATGCCACCCAGCGAATCCTGCAACTGCGAGTTTACGCCAGAAATCTTTTTGCGGTTATCAGCAAACACCGCGCGCATATGCAGGTTCTGGCGCACCATGATGCCCATAAAGACCACCGTCACCGCAGTAAGAGCGGCGGCCAGGGCGGGCGATATAGTAAACAGGATTACAAGCGCGCCGATGATCTTGATGCTGCAGATGATGATCCACTCGGGCAGATGGTGTGCGCCCTCGCAGATGTCAAAAAGGTCGTTGACCACGCGACTCATCATATCGCCCGAGCTGTGCGCGTCGAAATACGCAAAGCTGAAGCGCTCGTACTGGTCAAAAAGATCCTCGCGCATCTTGGACTCCATGCGCGCGCCCATGATGTGGCCCTGGGCAGATACAAAGTAGACGCAAGCCGTGCGGACGGCATACATAATCACCAGGCCAAGCGCTATGTAAAGCAAGCCGTCCATGATGGCCGACGAACCCTCGGCGAAAAATCCCCCCGTCAAAAAGCGCAGCAAAATGGGAAACGCAAGGTCAATGCCCGCGTAAACCAGCGCGCAGATGGTATCCGCGATAAACAGACCCTTCTGCGGACCGTAATAGGAAATAAATCTCTTAAACATCTAGGCGTTCTTCTCCCCCTCGCATGCTTGCGCGCCCCGCCTCTTCCCGCAGCGGTGCGACGCTCCAACATAAAGGGTCGGGGCCCGCTTTTACAGCGCAGCGCACCCCGACCCTCACTCAATGCCCTTTGTAACGTTACAGGCGATGACCGATCGCGTCCAGCGCCAGCGCGCCGACCACGGTTTTCGCATCCTCGATCTTACCGTCAAGAACCGCGTCGATCAGCTCTTGCAGCGGCACAAGATCAACGTTTACAAACTCGTCATCGTCCGGATTAGCCCCATCGAACTCCAGCTGGGTCGCCAAGTAGATATGAATCATCTCATCACAAAAACCGCAGGTAGTGGCTATGGTGGTGAGATACCGAATACGACGAGGAGTAAAGCCCGTCTCCTCATGCAGCTCGCGGCGGGCGCAATCCAGAGGATCCTCGCCCGGATCGAGCTTGCCGGCGGGAATCTCCACCGTCACCCTATCAAGCGCGGTGCGGTATTGGCGGACGAGGACGATCTTGCCAGACTCCGTCAGGGCCACAACAGCGGCAGCGCCGGGATGGCGGACGATGTCGCGACCGGTGCGGCGACCATTGGGCAACTCAACCTCAAGAGAGCGAACGTCCAGGATCTTGCCACGCCACGCGGTCTCCTCAGACAAGATCTTCTCGTGCAGCTCGGCGTCGCGGGGGTCCTCGTCGCCCAACACCAGCGACGGCTCCTCATCCATGGGCTGCTCGTCCACTACATCATTGTCCTCGACGATCTGCGCATCAAGCTCTGTCATATCGCATCACCCAGCTTCTAGAATCTCTTACTGCTCCCATGCCTCACGGCCGCGAAGGGCGCGCAGGCCAATGTCATGGCGCAGCGTCTTGCCCTCGAATTCAATCTTGTCGCAAGCTGCATAGGATAGGTCGCGAGCGGCCTCGAAGGTCTCTCCCAGAGCGGTCACGGCAATCACGCGGCCGCCAGAGGTCAGCAGCTCGTCACCCTCCTGCGTGGTGCCGGCGTGGTAGACGGTAACGCCGTCCATGGCGTCGGCCTCGTCCGTGCCCGTTATCACCTTGCCCTTCTCATAAGAGCCGGGATAACCGGCGGAGGTAAGCACAACGGTGACCGCCCACTCGTCGCACCAGGACAGCTCAACGTCAGCCAGGCGCTGCTCCGCTACGGCGAGCATGACCTCGACCAGATCATTTTCAAGGCGAGGCAGAACCACCTGGGTCTCCGGATCGCCAAAGCGGGCGTTGTACTCAAGCACCTTGGGACCCTGGGCGGTCAGCATAAAGCCGCCGTACAGGCAGCCGCGGTAGTCGATGCCCTCGGAACGCAGCTGGTCAACGGTGACGCGCATGATGCGCTCCATCTCGGCATGCTCCTCGGGGGTAACGATAGGTACCGGAGAATAAGCGCCCATGCCACCGGTGTTGGGGCCGCGATCGCCCTCAAGGGCGCGCTTGTGATCCTGCGAGGTGGACATGGGGCAAACGGTGATGCCATCAGTAAAGGCGAGCAGGCTGCACTCCGGGCCGACTAGCATCTCCTCAATAACCACGGTGGCACCCGCGGCACCAAACGCACCAGAGAAGCACTCGTGCACCGCGTTCTCTGCCTCCGCAAGCTCGGTGGCGACGATAACGCCCTTTCCGGCAGCCAGACCGTCGGCCTTAACTACCAGCGGCGCGCCCTGCTCGCGAACATAGGCGAGCGCATCCTCCTCGTTATCAAAGCTGCCGTAAGCGGCGGTGGGGATGCCGGCGCGGTCCATGAGCTCCTTGGAAAAGCGCTTGGAGCCCTCAAGTTGGGCGCCCGCGGCACCCGGGCCAAAGCAGGGCACGCCCAGAGCGCGCACAGCATCGGCGACGCCCGCGACCAGCGGGGCCTCGGGGCCAATAACTACCAGGCCAATGCCCGCGCCCTTTACAAAGTCAGCGACAACCTCGGGGTCCGCCTCGTCTATGGCAACGTTTTCGCCCACGCTGAGCGTACCGCCGTTGCCCGGAGCGATATAGAGCTTGCCGCAGCGGGGAGACTCGGAGAGCTTCTTTGCCAGGGCGTGCTCGCGACCGCCGCTGCCCAGCAGCAAGATGTCGATAACCTGGGTCTCTGCGTTCATGGTTCCTCCTTGGAACTAAAGGGTGACTCCACTTTCATGGCGCCCGCGCGGGCGTACGTGCTAAAAATGAGCCAATCCAGACTCGGTCCAAATTGGCTCATCCATATATCTTTGCTCTTCGCTACCAGCTGCGCATGATGGTCTGCTCGCGGTCGGGACCGACGGCGACAATCGAGATGCGCGTGTGGGCGAGCTTCTCGATGTAGGCCACGTAGTCCTTAGCGTTCTGCGGCAGCTCATCAAAGGTGCGGCAACCGGAGATGTCGCACTTCCAACCAGGCAGCTCCTCATAGACGGGCTTGGCGTTGGCAAAGCGCGCGGAGTGCTCGGGCACGGTGGTGTAGCGCTCGCCGTCAACATCGTAGGCAACGCAGACCTTGATGGTCTCGAACTCGGACAGAACGTCCAGCTTGGTAAGAGCGATGTCCGTCAGGCCGTTCACGCGAGCTGCATAGTTGGCGATAACGCCATCGAACCAGCCGCAGCGGCGGCGACGACCGGTGGTGACGCCGTATTCAGCGCCAACCTCGGTCAGCGTGTGGCCCGCCTCGTCCTCATATGAAAGCTCGGTGGGCATGGGGCCGGAGCCAACACGGGTGATATAGGCCTTCATAATGCCCAGCACGCGGCCGATGTTCTTCATGCCGACGCCGGAGCCTGTCACGGCGCCGCCGGCGGTGCAGTTGGACGAGGTGACAAACGGATAGGTACCGTGGTCGATATCGAGCAGGGTCGCCTGGGCACCCTCGAAGAGGATCGACTTGCCCTCTTCAACCATGCCGTTAAGCAAAAGGCCGGTCTCGCAGATATAAGGACGCAGACGCTCAGCGTAACCAAGGTAGGTCTCGCAAATCTGCTCAACGGTATAGGTGGGAAGGTCAAACAGCTTCTCAAGCTGGGGGTTTACGCGATCAAGAGCCGTTGCGAGCTTGTCGCAGAAGGTATCCTCGTCCAAAAGGTCCTGCATACGAATGCCAATGCGGGCCATCTTGTCCTGGTAGCACGGGCCGATGCCGCGCTTGGTGGTGCCGATGTTCTTGCCGCCGAGCTGCTCCTCGAAAGCGCCGTCGAGATCCATGTGGTAGGGCATGATCACATGGGCGTTGCCGGACACCTTAAGATTGGCGGTAGAGATTCCGTCACGCTCGAACATATCGATCTCTTCAAGCAGTACCTGCGGGTTCACCACGCAGCCGTTGCCAATGACCGACACGCAATTGGGATACATGATGCCAGACGGAACCTGGTGCAGGCCGTACTTCTTGTCACCCACCACAATGGTATGACCCGCGTTGTTTCCGCCCTGGTAGCGGACGACGCAGTCAAAATCAGGCGCGATAAGGTCGCAAATCTTGCCCTTGCCCTCATCGCCCCATTGGGTACCAACCAACACTGCCGACGTCATGTCTTCTCCTCATGTGTTTCAACTGTTGAGAGCCCAAAAGGACTCCTGGGTGCTCGTGCCCCCAAAACGTTCCTATTATAGGCGGGTGGGCAAGGCGTTTGGTCGCGGCGGGCGCAATCTTCCATAATCGTTACGAGCCGCTCGGCAAACCGTCGGGCGGCTCACACTTGATTTGGGCGTTGACCCGCGGCGCGTCCACGTCTCCGCTGTCTTCTGCAACCGACGCGCGCTAGTCTTCCATATGCTCGTTGAGCTCGTAGAATTTTGTGGAGGAAGGCAGGAAGACCAGGTCGACATCACCGATAGGGCCGGAACGGTTCTTCGCCAGAACAATACGCGTGATGCCCTCGTCCGGACGATCGTCCCGAGCGGCCTCCTGCTCCGAGCTTGAACGGTCCAGGAACATAACGATGTCGGCATCCTGCTCGATGGAGCCCGATTCGCGCAGGTCGGACAGCTGCGGGCGCTTACCGGTGCGGCTTTCGACCTGACGGGACAGCTGCGACAGGGCGATAAGGGGGATCTTAAGCTCCTTGGCCATGATCTTAAGGGCACGCGACATCTCGGAAACCTCGACGGCGCGGCTCTCCGCGCGGCGGCCCGCGGGGGGATTGACCAGCTGCAAGTAGTCCAAAATAACGATAGCGTGCTCTTTGTTGTGAAGCATTCGGCGCGCCTTCGCGCGAATTTCGGTTACCGTGGTGCCGGGCGTATCGTCAATGAGAATATCGAGCTTGGAAAGCTCCTGCGTGGCCTCATTGATATTCGCCCATTCCTGCGCGGAGATGCGGCCGGTACGGAAGTTCGACATATTCACCTGGGCATGAGCGCAGATGAAGCGCTGGGCGATTTCCTTGCCCGACATCTCGAGCGAGAAGAAACCCACGGTAAAACCCGCCGCAGCGGCATTCAGCGCCAGATTCAATGCGAACGATGTCTTACCGACTGCAGGACGCGCGCCAATGATGATGAGCTGGCCCTCGCGGAAACCCATGAGCATCTTGTCCAAGGTGGGATATCCCGTGGGAACGCCCTGAGTTTCGCCACCTGCGGCGGCAACCGCCTCCGCCTCCTTATACGCCTCGACCATAAAGTCGGTCAGCGGCTTGTACGAGCTTTTCACCTCGCGACCGGTGACGGACAACAGCATGCTTTCCGCGCGCTCGATAACCTCTTTGGTATCGGTGGGGGCATTGTATGCCAACGCGTTGATCTGGTTGGTTGCCCCGATGATTTCACGAAGCATAGCGTCGCGACGAACAATTCCCGCATGGTACTGCCAGCTCACCAAAGAAAGCGTGCGGCCCATGAGCTCGAGGATATACGCCTCACCGCCAACGGCCTCAAGCTTGTCGATGGAGCTGAGATAGTCGATAAGCGAGATGGAGTCGATCGGCAGGTTGCGATCGTACATGTCATGCATAGCGAGGAACAGCGTTTTGTGCGCAGGACGATAAAAGTCGTCGGGAAGCAATTCAACAAGCGCTTCCTCGACCACCTCGCTAGAAAGCAACATGGCGGCCAAAACATTTGCCTCTGCCTCTATGTTGTTTGGAAGGGTCAACTGAGCACCTCGCTCAACAACCCCGGTGGGCTCCCATGCGTTATCGCTCACGGTTTACCACGGCCCCCTCTCGTTGAATCTTGCTGAATATTCAATATTAAAGCCAGTGGGTGGCCCGATGGGCGCAGAACAGAGGTTGGCCGACAGGGTGCCAATATAGTCCACAACTAACTTGATCGAGCCGCGGGCCATGAATGGCGCGAACCTCCGGTACGGACAGTGCTCAACGTCAATCGGATACTGAGATATCTGTCAAGTCGGGCCGTAAAGCGTCTACGTGCACTTTTATTCGTCCACAGAATCTTGGGTATAACTGCAGCCGCCCCACCCTGCGAAAACGGTAGTTTTCCACGTTATCCACAATTTGGTGAGAACAATTATTTGAGTTATCCACATACCTTAGCTCACTTGCAGATATTCATTATTAAGCCTAGTTTTGCTGAATTCTTACACATTCTTAATGTGATGATTTAGTGAATGTGCAGGTAGACAGATGAGCTTTATACATTACGCAGGTAAAAGGTGCAACTAGCACTTGAGGGTTAAATGCAATTTCATAATTGGTCACTATAATCAGAAACCAGCTTCTTCACAATCGCCCGAATGCACCCTGTTGATATCTGTCTAAACTTATAAACATTCCCGTGATTGCAAAAAGCACCTGTGAACAAACACATGGCCACTCAAACGCACTAAGCGGAGGACAAGTTGCCAGGACGAGCAGCGAAAGAGCAATAAAAAAAACCCGGCACCTTGCGGTAACCGGGTTGTTCGAGCGATTTGAGTCGCGAAGCTACTCAGCGGCAGCCTCGGTCTCGGCCTCGGCGGTCTCCTCGACAGCCTCCTCCTCGACCTCCTCGTCAGCGGTGACGCCAACGAGAACGGTGAGGGTGGCACGGATCTCGCGGTAGAGCGAGACGGCAACCTCGTGAGAACCAGCCATCTTGATGGGCTTACCAAGCTCGATGCGCTTGCGATCGAGCTCGACGCCAAGCTGGGCCTTGACCGCATCGGCGATCATGGCAGAGGTGACGGAACCAAACAGGACGCCCTCGTCGCCAACCTTGGCGTCGACAACGACGGACTTGCCCTCGAGGGTCTCCTTAAGCGTGTTGGCGTCGGCGATGCGGACGGCCTCACGCTTCTCAATGTTGCTGCGACGCTCCTCGAGCTGCTTCAGGTTGCCCTTGGTCGCCGCAACGGCGAGCTTCTTAGGGAAGAGGTAGTTCTCGGCGTAACCCTGAGCGACGTCTACGACGTCACCCTCGCCACCCTTGCCCTTGATCTCACCCAGAAGAACGACTTTCATGAGATCTCCTTGCTACTTGCACCGCGCTGGCAGTGCATTTCTTACGTGTTTGCCTAAGATTCCTGGAAACCCCGCGTAAGTTTACGGAAGTTTGCCCAGACATCAATCAGGCCGACTATGCTCACAATGAAGAACATAGTCTCGAGCCAGATAGACAGAACCAGGAGAAGCGTCCTACCCAAGCAGCCGAATCGAAAACGATTCGCAAACGTGAGAACGACGGCAAAACCCTGAATGGCGAAGATGAAGCGCACGCTCATGAGGGCTGTAACGCTAACGCTAAGCAGAACCTCTGCTCCCGGAAAACCAGAGAGCGAGGCACTCAAGCCAAGAATCGACGCTATCAGCACGCCAACGGGCCACATAGGCATATCGAAGGCAGCAATAGCGGGAACCCTGGGGATTCCGCTGGTCCGGACGTACATGAGATACGATCCAATTCCCGCGGCCAGTGCATCCATGCCTGCTGACGCAACATACGTGAACGGCCAAAGCGCTTTAAGCACGGGCGCGATCTGCCGGACAATCAGCTCTGCCTGTATGCCAGTTCCAGCGGCGTCTTGAGCCACGGAAACCATATAGGCGAGTAGTCCGTCGACAACCTGCGAAAGCGAAGAGCCGGCCGCCGTTGCAACAGCAGCCTCGATCCCAATGTTCACAAGCGCGGTCGCAACGACAACGGCACAGATGCCAGCCAACGTTGCGGCGTGGTTGCGCATGCACCACACAACGCCAAGAACACAAAGAACTTCACCAACAAGCAGCATGCCCATGCCCGAATTGGCAAATAGGGCGACTGCCGTAATGACGATGCCTTCGGCTACGGCAAAGAGAAAGCCTCGAGATCGTCGTGCTTCTAGAAGTTCGCGGGCGCCGTAGCCCATCATGACAACGCCAAAGAACGGAATCACAAAGCTGGCGAACGATCCAAGCGCAAACCACAGGGCGCCGGACATCTCCTTAGGAGGACGTCCCAAAACCCTGCTGGTTAAATCCGTCTGGGGTCCGCCGTTTGAAACACCATTCTCCATC
>ERZ835080.574-NODE-574-length-38913-cov-3.794122_pt1 | contig 38913 bp, 32 predicted proteins | sample MGYA00519688_ERZ835080 | MGnify/ENA primary metagenome ERZ835080 (study PRJEB31850, sample SAMEA3708770) | human gut metagenome | biome: human gut; feature: human-associated habitat; material: faeces | place: China | collected 2014 ... | reverse complement strand
AATTCTGGGAACGCACCGTCCCGGGCACTGCCAGCAGCAGCCCGGACAACAGTGTCAACCCTATGCGATGCGACAAACGACCCATGTACCCGCTCTCATTGGTTTGTACGGCACGCGAGGCCGCGCACGAAGGAGACGACGACGTAGAGCGCGATAACGAGCGGCACGGCATAGCCGCGCAGCAGCACGATCATCGCCGCGCCGGCCGCCAGAAACGAATAGCGCAGATCGTTGCCCCGCCAACCGAAGCCGTGGAACTTGAGCGCGAACATCCTGATCCCGGAGACCATCAGCCACGCCGCGGCCGCGGCCACGGCCAGGACCGCCTCGCGCGGAAGCACGAGTCCGTTCCGCTCGGCCAGCAGTCCCAGCGACCCGCAGAGCAGCGCTGCGGCCGGCGAGGGCAGGCCGCAGAACTCCGTGCGCTGCGTGTCGTCGATATTGAATTTCGCCAGCCGCAACGCGGCGCAGGCCGTAAAGACGAAAACGACCAGCCCCGGATACCCTTCGGGCAGCCAGATGCCGGGCATCCATTGATAGAGCGAATACATGATCGCCGCCGGGGCCAGTCCGAATGAGATGTCGTCGGCCAGCGAATCGAGTTGCAGCCCGATGGGCGAACTCTGGTTGAGCAGACGCGCTGCGAAGCCGTCGAAAAAGTCGAACACGGCGGCCAGAACCATCAGGCCGAAGGCCAGCTTCAGGTCGCCCCAAACCAGCGCCGAAACCACCGCCACCGAACCGCAGAACAGGTTCGACAGAGTCAGCAGATTGGGTATCGTGAAGAGTTTGATTTTCATTGCCGGGGCGAAAATTTAATTTTCCAATAGGCGGCAAAGTTACTAAAATATTTTTATCTTTGTCGAAATTAACTCCATATAATAACTCATGTCAAGCAATAAATATTGTGTCATCATGGCGGGCGGCATCGGGACGCGCTTCTGGCCCAAGAGCCGGCAGTCGATGCCCAAGCAGTTCCTCGACATTCTCGGGACGGGCAAATCCTTCATCCGCCACACCTACGAACGCTTCGCAAAAATGGTTCCTGCGGAGAATTTCCTCGTGGTGACCAACGATAAATACAAGAGCCTGGTTCTCGAACACATCCCGGAAATCGGTGAAAAACAGGTGCTCTGCGAACCCGTGGGCCGCAACACGGCCCCCTGCGTGGCCTATGCGGCCTACACGCTGCTGAAACGCAATCCCGATGCCGAAATGATCGTCACCCCGGCGGATCACCTGATCCTCAACGAAGACGACTTCCGGGCGATCATCGCCGAGTGTCTCGACTTCGCCTCGGAGCACGACGCGCTAATGACCGTGGGCATCAAACCCACGCGTCCCGACACGGGCTACGGCTACATCCAGGTCTCGGACGACAAACCCATCAGCAAGGTCAAGTGCTTCACCGAGAAGCCTGACATCGAACTGGCGCGGGTGTTCCTGCAATCCGGTGAGTTTTACTGGAATTCGGGCATCTTCGTGTGGAAGGTGCGCTCGATCGTCGAGGCCTTCGAGAAATACCTCCCCGAGCACCACGCGCTCTTCAGCGGCGTGATGCGCGCCATCGGAACCGACGCCGAGCGCAACGTCGTGGAGATCGCCTTTTCGGAGTGCCGCGCCATCTCGATCGACTACGGCATCATGGAGAAGGCCGACAACGTCTACGTCCGCTGCGGCGAGTTCGGCTGGAGCGACGTCGGGACGTGGGGTTCGGTCTACCAGCATTCGCGCAAGGACCGCTATGCCAACGCCGTGCCCGAAGAGGGCTGTTACCTCTACGATACACGCAGTTCGATCGTTTCGCTCCCAAAGGACAAGATCGCCGTGATCAGCGGACTGAAGGAGTACATCGTCGTCGACACGGACGACGTGCTGATGGTCTGCCCCCGCTCCGAGGAGCAGAACATCAAAAAATTCATCGACGAAGTCAAGTTCCACAACGGCGACAAGCACATCTGATTCGTTGGATCAGATGTGCTTGATGAAATCATTCCAGACCTTATGATTTCCATCGCCCGTCACTGTGCATTCCAACGTTCGCATCCACGGCGTTCCGCCGTGTTTGCGAGTCTGCTCCTCCTCCAAATCCCCTCCCCGGAGGGGACTTATCGCATGTGACCGAATAATCTCAAAACAATACTTGCCAACATCTTCCATGAGCGAACTATACGAACTTTTCAGCCAGCACCCCCGTATCTCGACCGACACGCGCCGGATCGAGCCGGACTCCATCTTCTTCGCCCTGCGGGGCGATACCTTCGACGGCAACCGTTTCGTCGCCGAAGCGCTCGAAAAAGGCGCGGCCTACGCCGTCTCCGACGATCCGCAGGTCGCCGCTTCCGACGAGCGGCAGCGCATCGTGCTCGTCGACGACACGCTGAAAGCCTTGCAGGACCTTGCCCGCTGCCACCGCCGGGCGCTCGGAATCCCGATCCTCGCCATCTCGGGCAGCAACGGCAAAACCACCACGAAAGAGCTTGTCAGCCGCGTGCTGGCCGAGCGGTTCGAGGTCTATGCCACCCGCGGCAACCTCAACAACCACATCGGCGTGCCGCTGACGCTGCTCGCCATGACCCGCGACACGGAGTTCGGCGTGGTGGAGATGGGCGCGAGCGCCTGCGGCGAACTGGCTCTGCTGGCATCGGTCGCCGAGCCGAACTACGGCATCCTGACCAACATCGGCCTGGCGCACCTCGAAGGCTTCGGCGGACCGGAGGGGGTTCGCCACGGCAAGGGCGAACTGTTCGACTTCCTCGCGGCGAACGGAGGCCACGCCTTCGTTCCGGCCGACGACGAAATCCTGACGGGCATGGCCGCCGAACGCGATTCGCTGGCCGCCGAATATTACTCCGCATCGCTGGCCGACGGCATCGAAAACCATCTGGAAGGCAGCTACAACCGATTCAACATCGCGGCCGCCGTCGCCGTGGGACGCTATTTCGACGTTCCCGACGAACGCATCCGCCACGCCATCGCCGGCTATGTTCCCGACAACAACCGCTCGCAGCGCATCGGAACGTCCCGCAACACGCTCGTCGCCGACTGCTACAACGCCAACCCGTCGAGCATGCGGGCTTCGGTCGGGAATTTTCTCGCCGAGCCGCTCGAAGAGCGTCAGCGCCGGGTGCTGATTCTGGGCGACATGCTCGAACTGGGCGACTGGTCCGAACGCGAACACGCCGCAATCATCGAGATGGCCGCACAGGCCCCCGAAGCGGAACTGCTGCTCGTAGGTCCGGAATTCGCCAAGGCCTACGACGGACTCGCGGAAAAGCCGGCCAACGTCACGCTCTGCCCCACGCGCGACGACCTGATCTCGCTGCTGAAAGTCTCCCCCGTGGAGCACTCCCTCGTGCTGGTCAAAGGTTCGCACGGCATGGGGCTGGAGCAGGCGCTGGAGGCGCTCTGACCGTCCCCGGAAACCGCCCCGGAGACTGCACCCGGAGACTGCACCCGGAACCGCACCCGAAAACAACCGAAACAAACCGACCCAAAATAAACGGACCATGAAAAAACTACTCGCAACTCTCCCCCTGCTGGCACTGCTCTCCTGCACCGGCATCCCCCCGCAGCGTGCTCTCTCGCATTTCGACTGGACGGAACCCGCCGATCCGCAGGGAGAGAAACCCGAAACCTGGAACGGAGTCGAAAAACCGATCGTCACGTTTGGCTCGACGGATGTCCGCTATCCCCGCGCGACACCCTGCGCAGCAGCCGTGACGGATCAAACGACCCTCACGGGCTGGCGCGGCGAGAAGGTCTCGGCCCAGGCTGTCATCTCCGCTCCCGCGGCTGTCGGCGGCCTGACCTGCACCGTGGGCGACTTCGTTGCGGACAACGGCGCGAAGCTCCCCGGCATCGCCCGCGCACGCTTCGTCAAATACGTCGTCAGCGACCGCTTTCTGACCGACCAACCCTGCGGCGCACGGCCGGAGAACAACCCGGCGCACCTCGAAGCGGACCTGCTCGACGAGGCGGCTTCATGCGACGTGCCCGCCCGGTCGACCCGTCCCGTCTGGATCACGGTAGACATCCCGCGCGACGCCGCCCCCGGCCGCTACACGGCTCCGGTTGCGGTAAAGGGCGAAGGCGTCGCCGAAACGCTGACGCTGCACCTGAACGTCACGGAACGCACCCTGCCCGCGCCCTCGGAGTGGACCTACCACCTCGACCTGTGGCAGCATCCGGCGGCCGTGGCCCGCGCCGAAGGAGTAGAGGTCTGGAGCGACGAGCATTTCGAACGGATGCGGCCGACGATGCGGCAGCTCGCAGACGCCGGGCAGAAAGTCATCACGGCAACGCTCAACAAGGACCCCTGGAACAACCAGTGCTACGACGCCTACGCCGATATGATCGTCTGGACGCGCCTGGCCGACGGCACGTGGGAGTATGACTTCACGGTCTTCGACCGCTGGGTGCGGTTCATGCTCGACCTGGGCGTCGGCAAGTACGTCAACTGCTATTCGATGCTGCCGTGGAACAACATGCTCCACTACAAGGATGCCGTGACGGGCGAATTCGTCGACGTCAAGGCCGATCCGGGCACGCCGGCCTTCCGCGAAATGTGGGGCCCGTTCCTGCCCGCCTTCGTCGGTCACCTCCGCGAAAAAGGATGGCTCGGCATCACCAACATCGCTATGGACGAGCGTTCGCCCGAGGTGATGGCCGCCGCGACCGCCCTGCTGAAGGAGGTCGCGCCCGAACTGGGCATCGCATTGGCCGACAACCACAAGATCTTCAAACAGTATCCCTACATCAAGGACATGTGCGCCAGCATCTTCGGCCCGATCGAGCAGACGGACATCGTCCAGCGCCGCAGCAAGGGGCTGACGACCTCCTTCTACGTCTGCTGTTCGTCGGGATTCCCGAACACCTACACCTCGTCGGCGCCGGCCGAGGCGACCTATTTGAGCTGGTACGCCGCCGCCGAGGATTACGACGGATTCCTGCGCTGGGCCTACAACTCGTGGGTCGAGGACCCGATCCGCGACTCGCGGTTCCGGAAATGGGCCGCCGGCGACACCTACCTCGTCTATCCCGAAGGCCGCTCGTCGATCCGTTTCGAACGCCTCGTCGAAGGCATCCAGGACTGGGAGAAAATCCGGTTGCTGAAAACGGAATTCAGCGGCGACGATGCGAAACTGCAAACCCTCCACGACCTGCTGGAGCCGTTCCGTTCGTCGGTCGCCTTCGACGGTTGGGAGCAGACCCTGCGCAATGCCCGCGCGACGCTGAATACGCTCTGATCCGCCGGACGGTCCGCAATACGGCATAAAAAAGAGGTCCCGACAACCCGATTTTCAGACAGGTTGCCGGGACTTTTCGTGCATTCTTGCGAAAAAATCGTTATTTTTGTCCGATTTAACTCATAAACCCCAAACGATGACTCTCAACGAATACCAGCAGCACGCCCTCGAAACGGCGATCTACCCCGACGACCGCCGCATCATCTACCCCACGCTCGGACTTACGGGCGAAGCGGGCGAAGTGGCCGACAAGGTCAAAAAAGTGATCCGCGACGCCCACGAGGAGTTCACCCCCGAGAAGAAACTCGAAATCGTCAAGGAGATCGGTGACGTCATGTGGTACTGCGCCACCCTCGCCCGCGACCTGGGCTACGAACTGGACGACGTGGCGCAGATGAATGTCGACAAACTCCGCTCGCGCATGCAGCGCAACCACCTGACGGGCAGCGGCGACAACCGCTAATCATTCGGCAAAACCGAACGATTGCAATTCAAAATTCAAAATTCAGAATTCAAAATTCATAATCATACATGGAACCCGAAAAAATCCAAACTTCGCTGCCCGAAAACGCCTACCGCGAACTCAAGCCGGGCGAAGAGTACACGCCCGTGATGCCGGCTTCGTCCAACCCGAAGGAGGTGACGCCCTACTCGGTCACGATGGGCGTCGTCATGGCCGTCGTCTTCTCGGCCGCCGCGGCCTTTCTCGGCCTCAAGGTCGGGCAGGTCTTCGAAGCGGCCATCCCAATCGCCATCATCGCCGTGGGCATGGGCTCGGTGCTGGGCAAAAAGAACATGCTGGGGCAGAACGTCATCATCCAGTCGATCGGCGCCTCGTCGGGCGTGATCGTCGCCGGAGCCATCTTCACCCTCCCGGCGCTCTACATCCTGGGCCTCGACGCCGCCTTCTGGCAGGTGTTCCTCTCGTCGCTGTTCGGCGGCCTGCTGGGCATCGTCCTGCTGATTCCCTTCCGCAAATACTTCGTCAAGGAGATGCACGGCAAATATCCCTTCCCCGAGGCCACGGCGACCACCGAGGTCCTCGTTTCGGGCGAGAAGGGCGGCTCGCAGGCCAAACTGCTGGCCGTCGCGGGACTCGTGGGCGGATTGTACGACTTCGTGGTCGGCACGTTCGGACTGTGGACCGAGTCGGTCTCGACGCGCATCTGCGAATGGGGCGCGGTCGCCGCCGACAAGTTCAAGGTGGTCTTCGGGCTGAACACCTCGGCCGCCGTGCTGGGTCTGGGGTATATCATCGGCCTGAAATACGCCATGATCATCACCGCCGGCTCGTGCCTCGTCTGGTTCGTGATCGTCCCGGTGATCGGCTCGCTGGCCGAAGCGGTCGATCCCGCCGCGATGCTCTCGCTGCTGGGCGTCACACGCGCCGACATCGTCGCCGACCCGCAGTCGATCTTCACCGCCGAAAACCTCTTCGCCTTCATCGGCAAGCCGATCGGCATCGGCGGCATCGCCATGGCGGGCATCATCGGCATCATCCGTCAGTCGAAGATCATCCGCCAGGCCGTAGGCCTCGCGGTCTCGGAGTTCGGAGGCGGCAAAAGCGCCGCCGCGGCCCCCGAGCGCACGCAGCGCGACATCTCGATGAAGCGCATCCTCACCATCCTGATCGCCACGCTCATTTCGGTCTTCGTCTTCTTCCACTTCGGGCTGCTCGACGGCTGGGTGCAGTCCGTCACGGCCATTCTGATCGTCTTCATCATCGCGTTCCTCTTCACGACCGTCGCGGCCAACGCCATCGCCATCGTGGGAACGAACCCCGTCTCGGGCATGACGCTGATGACGCTGATCCTCTCGTCGCTGGTGCTGGTGAGTGTGGGGCTGAGCGGCACGACGGGCATGACCGCCGCGCTGGTGATCGGCGGCGTGGTCTGCACGGCCCTGTCGATGGCCGGCGGCTTCATCACCGACCTCAAGATCGGCTACTGGCTCGGCACGACGCCCCGAAAGCAGGAGGCCTGGAAATTCCTCGGCACGTTCGTTGCTGCGGCAACCGTGGCCGGCGTGATGATCATCCTCAACAAATCCTACGGATTCGTGGGCGAAGGGGCGCTGGTGGCTCCGCAGGCCAACGCCATGGCGGCGGTGATCCAGCCCCTGATGACCGGCGGCCAGACCCCGTGGATGCTCTATTTCTGCGGCGCTGCGCTGGCCCTTGTGCTCACGTCGATCGGTGTCCCGGCCCTCGCCTTCGCGCTGGGCATGTTCATCCCCATGGAGCTGAACGCCCCGCTGGTGGTGGGCGGACTGGTGGCCTGGTTCGTCTCCGGCCGCTCGAAAGACGAGGGTCTGAACAAAGCCCGCTTCGACCGCGGCACGCTGATCGCCTCGGGATTCATCGCCGGCGGCGCACTGATGGGCGTGGTGAGCGCCGTGCTGAAATTCGTCGGCGTGGACTGGTTCCTCTCCGGCTGGGCCTCGTCAAACGCCGCCGAATGGACGGGCCTTGCAATGTACCTCGTTTTGATCGGCTACTTCGCCTGGCACACCCTGCGGGCCAAAAAGGAAGAATAACATTTAATCTGCAACGACAATGGACTTGAAAGAACGTTTTCTGAAATACGTCTCCTACGACACCCAGTCGTCGGAGGAGAGCACGACATTCCCCTCGACCGAAAAGCAGAAGGTCCTCCTGGCGGCCCTGCGCGACGAGATGGAGGCCCTGGGCATGACCGAGGTCACGATGGATCAGTACGGCTACGTGATGGGCACCGTCCCCGCCTCGAAAGGGTGCGAGAACGCCCCCGTCATCGGCTTCATCGCCCACGTCGACACCTCGCCCGACATGAGCGGCAAGGAGGTGAAACCCCGCGTGATCGACGAGTACGACGGCGGCGACATCGCCCTGAACGGGCAGCTGACGATGCGGGTTGCGGACTTCCCCGAGCTGGCCTTCTTCAAGGGCCACACCCTGATCCACACCGACGGCACGACGCTGCTGGGCGCCGACGACAAGGCCGGCGTTGCGGAGATTATGACCGCCGCGGAATACCTCATGGCGCACCCCGAGGTGAAACACGGCAAGATCCGCATCGGCTTCACCCCCGACGAGGAGGTGGGCCGCGGCGTGGATTTCTTCGACGTGAAGGCCTTCGGCGCCGATTTCGCCTACACGGTCGACGGCGGCATGGAGGGTGAACTGGAGTATGAAAACTTCAACGCCGCGAGCGCGAAGGTCGAGATTCAGGGCCGCAACGTCCATCCGGGCTACGCCAAGAACAAAATGATCAATGCCATCGACGTGGCGTGCGAACTTCAGGGGTTGCTGCCCGCCTCGCAGCGTCCGCAGTTCACCGAGGGTTACGAGGGATTCTACCACTGCGTAGGGCTGAACGGCACAGTCGAGAACGCTTCGGTCAGTTACATCATCCGCGACCACGACGCCGAGAAGTTCGAGCAGAAAAAGGTCTTCATGTGGGCCGCAGTCGACCTGCTGAAAAAGAAATACGGCGACCAGGTCGTGACCCTCACGCTCAAGGATCAGTACTACAACATGCGCAAGATGGTCGAGCCGCACCCGCAGGTGATCGACAAGGCTCTGAAAGCGATGGAGATGGCCGGCGTGAAACCCCTCGTGCGGCCCATTCGCGGCGGCACGGACGGCGCGCGCCTCTCGTTCATGGGTCTGCCGTGCCCCAACCTCTTCACCGGAGGCATGAATTTCCACGGCAAGTTCGAATACTGCTCGCTCACGACGATGCGCAAGGCCCAGCAGGTGATCCTGAATCTGGCGGTTCTTTGGTCTGAATAGCCCGAAGAACAATTAAAAATCACGAAGTCTATGGACAATTTCGGTTTTCTCAAGGTGGCGGCGGCCGTTCCGCACGTGCGGGTCGCCGACTGCGACTACAACACCGAACGGATGGCGGCGATGGCCGAGGAGGCCGCCCGGCGGGGCGTCGAGATCGTGGCGTTCCCCGAACTGGGCGTCACGGCCTACACCTGCGGCGACCTCCTGTTGCAGCAGACGCTGCTCGACGCGGCCGACGAGGCGTTGGAACGCCTGGTGCGCGCCACGCGCAAACTCCCCCTCACGCTGATCGCAGGCGCTCCCCTGCGCCACGGGTCGACGCTCTACAACTGCGCCGTGGTCTTCACGCAAGGCAAAGTGCTGGGCGTGGTTCCCAAAACCTATATCCCCGACTACGGGGAGTTCTACGAAAACCGCTGGTTCGCGTCGGGCGCCGGGATTTCCGACGAGCATATCGCCGTCGCGGGGCAGCAGGCCGACTTCGGCGCCGACCTCACGTTCGAAGTCAACGGCGCGGAGTTCGGCATCGAGATCTGCGAGGACCTCTGGACCGCCGCACCGCCCTCGTCGCAGCTGGCGCTCAACGGCGCGAAGGTGATCTTCAACCTCTCGGCATCGCCCGAATCGGTCGGCAAACACGCCTACCTGCGGCAGTTGGTGGCCCAGCAGTCGGGACGCGCGATTGCGGCCTATGTCTACTGCTCGGCGGGCTTCGGCGAATCGACCACCGACCTCGTGTTCGCCGGCAACGCCGTCATCGCCGAAAACGGCTGCATTCTGCGCGAAGCCGCGCGCTTCTCGCCCGACGAACAGCTGGTCGTCGCCGACGTGGACATCGAGCGGCTGGAGTTCGAACGCCGCCGCAACACCTCGTTCCGCGCGAACGAAGGGGCCACGGAGAACACCGTGATCGAAATGGAAATCCCCGAGGGGCTTCGCGGCGTGGCGCTCGACCGCGACATCGACCCGATGCCGTTCGTACCCAAGGACGAAGCCGACCGCAGCGAACGCTGCGAGGAGATTTTCCGGATACAGTCGCACGGACTTGCGCAGCGGATGGTTCACACCCGCTCCGAAAAGGCCGTCGTCGGGATTTCGGGCGGCCTGGACTCGACGCTCGCACTGCTCGTGACGGCCCGGACCTTCGATTTCCTGCACCTCGACCGCGCGGGCATCATCGGCATCACGATGCCCGGATTCGGGACCACCGACCGCACCTACAACAATGCGCTGGAGCTGATGCGCGGACTGGGCGTGACGATCCGCGAAATCCCGATCCGCGACGCCTGCACGCAGCATTTTCAGGATATAGGTCTCGACCCCGGCAGCCGGGGCGCGGCCTACGAAAACGCCCAGGCGCGCGAACGCACGCAAATCCTGATGGACGTGGCCAACATGGAGGGCGGACTGGTCATCGGCACGGGCGACCTGTCGGAACTGGCGCTGGGCTGGGCGACCTACAACGGCGACCAGATGTCGATGTACGGCGTCAACGCCTCGGTTCCCAAGACGCTGGTGCGCCACCTCGTGAAGTGGGCCGCCGCGACGGAACAGGACGCCGCGACGCGCGCCACGCTGCTCGACATCATCGACACGCCCGTCAGCCCCGAACTGCTCCCGGCCGACGCCGAGGGCCGGATCGCCCAGAAGACCGAGGACCTCGTGGGGCCTTACGAACTCCATGACTTCTTCCTCTACAACTTCCTCCGCGCGGGTTACGGTCCTGCGAAAATCCTGCTGCTGGCCGAACAGGCCTTCGACAGAAGTTACGACCGCGCCGCGATTCTCCGGTGGCTCACGGTCTTCGTCCGCCGTTTCTTCACCCAGCAATTCAAACGTTCGGCCATGCCCGACGGACCGAAAGTCGGCTCGGTGACGCTCTCGCCCCGCGGCGACTGGCGCATGCCCTCCGACGCCTCGGCAGCGGCATGGCTGCGCGAACTCGACACGTTATAACATAGACCCAATGAAGAAACTCCTGTTATTCACAGCATCCCTGCTCCTGCTCGGCGGCACGACCTCCTCGGCGCAGGACTGGAAAGAGGCCCTGAAAAAAGCCGCCACGGCGGCCGCCGACAAAGCCACCGACGGCAAGCTGACCCAATATGCTCTTGCCGGAACGTGGAACTACACGGGTCCGGGCGTCAAGTTCGAAGGAGGCGACATCGCTTCGGAGGTCGGGGGCGCGGCGCTCGAAACCGCCGTCGTCAAACAGCTCGAAAAGGCCTATGCCAAGGCGGGCATCCGCCCCGGCGCCGGAACGTTCACCTTCGGCAAGGACGACGACGCCTTCACCGCCACGCTCGGCTCCCACACCCTCTCGGGAACCTACGAATACGACGCCCCGACACACGTCGTGACGCTCCATTTCGCCAAGGGCAGGCTCAACCTGGGTTCGGTTCCCGGCCACGCCTACATCAGCGGGCAGGAACTGGTGCTGGTCTTCCCGGTCACCAGACTCGTCGAGGTCGTCACGGCGCTCGGCAGCAAAGTCTCCTATTTTTCGACGGCCACGACGCTGCTGTCGAAATACAAGAACGTCTACGTCGGCTTCGCCTTTTCGAAATAATACGGGCTTCCCGGCGGGAAAAGCCGAAAAAAATTTGAAAAAATTTCGATGACGGATTTACTGCAAATCCGTCATTTTTCGTTACGGATTTTCATTCCCGAAGTCCAACCTTCTCGCAGACAGTAAGCAAATTCGGGGAGTGGATAAATAAAATATTTTACGAAATTCTTAAATAAGTTGCAAAACTCCGATAAATGTTCTATTTTTAGGGGCGAGAAACAAATACAAACCCCCTCAAAATCGAATCGCTTATGAACGAACAAGCCCAACAGTACGTCGAAGACTTCATGGCCCGGCTGATTGCACGCAATCCCGGAGAGCCGGAATTCCATCAGGCCGTCCGCGAGGTGGCCGAATCGCTGGCCCCGCACATCGTGACCAGCCCGATCCTGCAAAAGATGAAGGTGCTGGAACGCATTGCCGAACCCGAGCGCGTGATTATTTTCCGCGTGCCGTGGCTCAACGACAAAGGCGAAATCGAAATCAACCGCGGCTACCGCATCCAGATGAACAGCGCCATCGGCCCCTACAAGGGCGGTATCCGCTTCCACCCCTCGGTGAACCTCTCGATCCTCAAGTTCCTGGCTTTCGAGCAGACCTTCAAGAACAGCCTCACGACGCTCCCGATGGGCGGCGGCAAGGGCGGCTCGGACTTCAACCCGAAAGGCAAGTCGGACAATGAGGTGATGAAATTCTGCCAGTCGTTTATGACCGAGCTGCAACGTCACATCGGACAGGACACCGACGTTCCGGCGGGCGACATCGGCGTCGGCGGCCGCGAAATCGGCTTCATGTTCGGCCAGTACAAGCGTCTGCGCGACGAATTCACCGGCACGCTCACCGGCAAGGGCCGCGACTGGGGCGGCAGCCCGCTGCGCCCCGAGGCCACGGGCTACGGAACCTGCTACTTCGCGCAGGAGATGCTCGCCACGCGCAACGACTCGTTCAAAGGGAAGACCGTCTGCATCTCCGGCTCGGGCAACGTCGCCCAGTACGCCTGCCAGAAGGCCACCGAACTGGGCGCCAAGGTGGTGACGCTCTCCGATTCGTCGGGCTACATCCACGATCCCGAAGGCATCAGCCCCGAGAAACTGGAATACGTCATGGAGCTGAAGAACATCTTCCGCGGCCGTATCAAGGAGTACGCGGAAAAATATCCGTCGGCAACCTACTACCCCGGCGAACGTCCGTGGGGCGTGAAGTGCGACATCGCCATGCCGTGCGCCACGCAGAACGAGCTGAACGGCGACGAGGCGCAGGCGTTGGTCGACAACGGCTGCATGTGCGTCGCCGAAGGCGCCAACATGCCCTCGACGCCCGACGCCATCCGGATTTTCCAGCAGCACAAGCTGCTCTACGCTCCGGGCAAGGCGGCCAACGCCGGCGGCGTCGCCACCTCGGGACTCGAAATGACCCAGAACTCGATACGCCTCACCTGGTCGCCCGAGGAGGTCGACGCGAAGCTGAAGTCCATCATGCAGAACATCCACGCGGTTTGCGTGCGCTACGGAACCCAGTCCGACGGTTACATCAACTACGTCGTGGGCGCCAACATCGGCGGCTTTATGAAGGTCGCCAACGCCATGCTCGCCCAGGGCTGCGTCTAACAGGCGGTACAACTACGAAAAACCGGCCGGAAACTGTTTCCGGCCGGTTTTCATTTTTTCGGGACGATTTACAGAAAAAGCACCGCGAGGACGGACACGGCGAAACCGCCGCAGAATCCGGCCAGCACCTGCCAGCCGTTGTGGCATCCGAGGTAGAGGCGCGCCGACGCGAGCGCCCCGGCGCAGAGGATGGCGACCATGAGGGGAACGAGCATGTTGCCCACGCCCACGACGTTCATCACCACGAGCAGCGCCACGACGGCCCCCATGCCCGTCAGGTGAAGGCTGATCTTCCAGTAGAACGACACCACGAGACACAGCACCTCGCAGCAGGCCGCGGCGACCATGAATTTACGCAGGAAAATCGCCGAAGGAATCTTCGCGATGGTGATGGCGCACAGCACGTAGCAGACGGCCCCGACGAGCAGCGGCAGGAAGCGTTCCCTGCGGTCGTCGATCCGGTAGTCCGAAATGCGGCCCAGCGAGCGCAGCACGCCGAGCGACAGCAGCGGAATGACGATCGCGTAGAGCGCCACCACCCACAGCAAATAGAACTTCACATTGGGAGGATAGTGCGAAAAGGCGGTCATCGTCAGCAGCACCGCCATCAGGTAGACGGGCAGCAGGAACGGATGCAGGACCCAGGATATGCCGGTAGCGATTTTTTTATAGTTCATTTCCAATTCTTTAATGCCCGCCGTTCAGACGGGCGTCATTGCGAGGAGGACTTTCAGTCCGACGCGGCGATCTGCGGATCATGTCGGAACCTCCCGACTATCCATCGGATTGCCACGCTCATTGCATTCGCCCGCAATGACCCGCCCGCTTAAAAAACGTTTTTCAAGGCAGGCAGCGCAGACCCGAATCCGATATCCGAAAGCCTGCCGCCTTTAAATCCCGCTTCTTAAGCGGGCTATATCTGTTTCCGAAGCCTTGCCACCGGTATTCCCAGCATCTCACGGTATTTGGCCACGGTGCGCCGGGCGATGCGGTAGCCCTTCGAATTGAGGATGTCCATCAGCGTCTCGTCGGTCAGCGGACGCCGCTTGTCCTCCTCGTCGATGCACTGCTGCAAGATGTTCTTGATCTCGTAGCTCGACACCTCCTCGCCCGAATCGGTCTGCATGGCCTCCGAGAAGAGCGATTTGAGGAGGATGATCCCGAACTGCGTCTGCACGTACTTGCTGTTCACCACGCGCGAGATGGTCGACACGTCCAGCCCCGTGCGGTCGGCGATGTCCTTGAGGATCATCGGCCGGAGTTTCGACTTGTCGCCGTCCTTGAAATACTCCTGCTGGTAGTCCAGGATGGTCTGCATCGTGCGCATCAGCGTGTCGTGCCGCTGCTTGATGGCCGAGATGAACCACTTCGCCGAGTCGATCTTGTTCTTCACGAACTGAATGGCCTCCTTGTCCTTCTCCCTGACCCGTCCGTCCGAACCCACCATTTCGCGGATCATCTCCATATAGCGGCGGTTGACGCGCACCTCGGGAACGTTGTAGGAGTTCAGCGAGAGGTTGAACCGCCCGTCCTGATAGTCGAGGATGAAATCCGGAATGATATAGGGCGTGGTGTCCGTGCCGCCCTCGGCGTAGAGGTTGCCGGGCTTGGGCGACAGGTGGCGGATCTCGGCGATCGCGTCGCGGAAATCGTCCTCGGATATTTGCAGCCGCGCCATCAGTTTCTCGTAGTGCTTCTTGACGAACTCGTCGAAATAGCTGGTCAGAATCTTCCTGGCCAGCCGCCGCGGACGGGTGTTGACCGGCATCTGCGCCATCTGCAACAGCAGGCATTCGCGCAGGTCGCGCGCGCCGATGCCCGCCGGCTCCAGTTCGTGAATGATTCCGAGCAGGCGTTCCAGCTCCTCGGCCGTCGTTTCAAGCCCCATCGTGAAGGCGATGTCGTCGGCCACGGACTCCAGGTCGCGGCGCAGGTAGCCGTCCTCGTCGATGCTGCCGATCAGGTAGACCGCCAGCCGCATGTCGCGCTCCGGAAGATTGCGGTAGCCCAGTTGCTCGACGAGATATTCCTGCAACGACCGTCCTTCGGTCAGATAGACCGGACGCTGCTTGTCGTCCTTCGAAAAGTTGTTGATGCGGCTCTTGTACGACGGCGTGTCGTCCTCCCGGAGGTATTCGTCGAAGGAGATCTGCTGGGGAGGCTGCTCCTCGTCCTCGGCCGAACGCTCCTCCTCTTCCAGCACGATATTGTCTTCGATCTCCTGTTTGATGCGCTGTTCGAGCTGCACGGCGGGCAGTTCCAGCAGCTTGATCATCTGTATCTGCTGCGGAGAGAGCTTCTGCTGAAGCGAAAGTACCTGTTTCTGATTAATAGCCATATTGGGTCCAAATTAAGAATTGTTCAGCATTCCGAATTTGGTCTCTTCATTTATCGGGTTTCAGGGTTTTCGAAAGTCGTTCAGGGCGGACAGATTCCGGGTTTCGGGAAGTCGGGCGCGGCAGGAGCACACTCAAGTATGTGGCTGTCGCGGACGGCGAGGGAAGGCCGGAAGGCGCCGCACTCGGACGGCTTTCGTTAGAAGTCGGCGTGCTGGGGCGTCCGCGGGAACGGCTGCACGTCACGGATGTTGGTCATGCCCGTCACGAAAAGCAGCAGGCGGTCGAAGCCCAGGCCGAAGCCCGAGTGCGGCGCCGAACCCCAGCGGCGGGTATCGAGATACCACCAGAGTTCCTTCTCGCTCATGCCCAATTCGGCGACTCTTGCATGAAGTTTGCCATAATCGGCCTCTCGCTCCGAACCGCCGATGATTTCGCCGATTCCCGGGAACAATACGTCCATGGCGCGCACCGTCTTGCCGTCGTCGTTCTGCTTCATGTAGAAGGCCTTGATGTCCTTGGGGTAGTTGATCAGGATGACCGGACGCTTGAAGTGCTCCTCCACGAGGTAGCGCTCGTGCTCGGATTGCAGGTCGCAGCCCCAGTCGCAGGGGAATTCGAACTTGCGGCCCGAAGCCTTCAGAATCTCGATGCCTTCGGTGTAGTCGAGACGCTTGAAATCGTGCTCCAGCACAAAGTGCAGACGCTCCAGCAGCCCCTTGTCCCACATCTTGTTCATAAATTCGAGGTCTTCCATGCAGTTGTCCAGCGCATACCGGATGAGGTATTTGAGGAAATCCTCGGCCAGTTCCATGTTGTCCTCCAGTTCGAAGAAGGCCGCTTCCGGCTCGATCATCCAGAACTCCGACGCATGGCGCGGGGTGTTCGAGTTTTCGGCACGGAACGTGGGGCCGAAGGTGTAGATGCGGCCCAGCGAGAGTGCGCCCAGCTCGCCTTCGAGCTGGCCCGACACCGTGAGGTTGCACGCCTTGCCGAAGAAGTCCTGCGCGTAGTCGACCGCCCCCTCCCCGGTCCGGGGCAGGTTGTTCATATCGAGCGTCGTCACCTGGAACATCGCGCCGGCGCCTTCGCAGTCCGAAGCCGTGATGATCGGGGTGTGGAAATAGTAGAATCCGTGTTTGTTGAAATATTCGTGGATGGCGTAAGCCATGGCGTGACGGATGCGGAGCACCGCACCGAACGTGTTGGTGCGCGGACGCAGGTAGGCGATTTCGCGCAGAAACTCCAGCGAATGCCCCTTCTTCTGCAGGGGATAGCTCTCGGGGTCGGCCGTACCGTAAACCTCGATTTTTTCGGCCTGCACCTCGACGCCCTGCCCCGCGCCCGGCGAAGCCACCAGACGGCCGTCGACGCGGAGACAGGCGCCCGTGGTCACGGGCTTGAGCTGCTCCTCGGAGATTTTGGCCAGATCGACCACCACCTGTATATTACCTACGCACGACCCGTCGTTCAGGGCGATGAACGCCACGTTCTTGTTACCGCGCTTGGTGCGCACCCAGCCTTTTACGACGACGTCGGTATCGACAGCGTCCGATTTCAGGATTTCTACGATTCTCTGCGTTTTCATATCTCGATTTTGTCTGTGTTTCCAGTCGTTTTTTCCGAATTGACAAAGTTAACGATTATTTGCGATTTGTCAAAAAAAAAGTACCTTTGGTGCCGTAACGACACTTCCATGCGTCGGAATGTTTCACCGGGCCGCATGCAATTCCGTTTTGAACCCATTCAACTTTTTTGTACCTTTGTCGTGATTATACACCCCCGTAAACAATGAAACGAACGATATTGACGGCTGCGCTGGCAGCCTGCGCGCTCTCTGCGACGGCCCAGATCATGGAGGAGAGGAATCCGGTCCCGATGACGCCCGGAGGAGGCCGCGTCTACCGTACGGAGGTCGTCCCCTACGACGCGCGCCACGACGCCGAGGCCCGCAACCGCGAAGCCGGAGGCTACTGGAAGGCTTTCGAACCCGAGGTGACGATTGCGACCGAAGGTCCTCTTCATGCCGTTCTCGAACAGGAGATCGAGATTCCGTTCGCCTGGACCGACGGCATGGTCTACCTGCACGTGGAAAATCCCGGTTCGGCCTACTCGCTCTGGCTCAACGACCGCCAGGTGGCCGAGGTCAGCGACCCGCTGACGCCCGCGGAGTTCGACCTGACCCCCTTCATCCGCGAAGGCGCCAACGACTTCAAACTGCTGATGCGCAACGACAATCCCGCCCGGCAGCTCGACGCCGCGGCCCCCGTCGTCCGCAAGTCCTTCGAAAACAGCTACCTCTATTACCAGAACAAACGCTCGATCGCCGATTTCGAAATCGGACTGGTGCCCGACTCGCTGGGGCGCGACTTCGGAATGCTCGACCTTAAAATCGTGACGCAGAACGCATACAACTACGAGGAACCCGTCACCGTCGGCTACGACATCTACTCGCCGCAGGGCAAGCTGCTCGAATTCAACATGACCGAAATCACCATCCCGGGCCGCTCGACCGACACGGTGCGCTTCTCGCCGTTCATCTACCACACCTACAAGAACAAATGGGAGGCCGGAAGCAAAACGCCGCCCCTCTACAAGGTGATGCTTTTCACGCGCCGCAACGGAGTCTACAAGGAGTATATGCCCCTGAAGATCGGCTTCGGCAAGACCGAACTCGTCGACGGACGCATCATGCGGCTGGGCAAGGAGCTAAAACCCGTCAAGGCCGGATACAACGCCGCCGCCGACCGCAAGACGACGCTCGCGGAGCTGAAAGCCCTGAAGGCCAAGGGAAAGAACACCATCTGCCCGGACTATCCGCAGCCCGCATGGTTCTACGAGTTGTGCGACTCTCTGGGCCTTTACGTCATCGACCGGGCCAACATCAACGCCCCGGAGCGGAGCGGCGACCGCACCGTCGGAGGCACGCCGTCGAACGACCCTCGGCTTGTCGGCGACTACCTCGAACGCGTGAAGGCGATGTACTACCGTTCGCGCAATTTCACCTGCGTCATCGCCTACTCCCTGGGCGGTCCTTCGGGCAACGGTTACAATATGTACAAGGCCTACCAGTGGCTCAAATCGGTCGAAAAGTCCCGTCCGGTGATCTACTCCGACACCGACGGCGAGTGGAATTCGGACCTGTAAATACGACAACCCAATGAAAAAACTGCTGTTACTGCTGCTCTTCGCCGGCCTGCTCAACACGGGGAGCGTCTTCGGATGGGGACGCGAAGGCCACGAGACGATCGCCAAGATCGCCGAACGCAATCTGACGAAAAAAGCCAAAAAGCGCATCGAGAAGTACCTCGGGGGCCACTCGATCGTCTACTTCGCCAAGTGGATGGACGAATACCGCCATACCCCCGAGTACAAGTTCACCAACAACTGGCACACCGTGCCCGTGAACGCCGAACTGCGTTACGAGGATTCGATGCTCGCGACGGGCGGCAACGCCATCTACGGACTGGAGCAGGCCATCGAGAACCTGAAGAACTACCGCAGCCTCACCGATTCGGCCGTGGAGGTCAACCTCAAGTACATCATCCATCTGGTGGGCGACATGCACTGCCCGGCGCACATCAAGTACACGACGCACGACACGAAATACGACGTGCTGTTCGAGGACAAGTACCACAAGCCGCACAAATTCCCCATCCACAGCGTCTGGGACAACGAGATCATCACCACCACGCGCATCTGGTCGGTCAGCGAGTGGGCCGATGAGCTGGACCGCCTTCCGAAGGCCGAAAGGCAGGCCGTAGCAGCCGGAACGCCGCGCGACTGGCTCCACGACAACGCCGTCGTGTGCGAGGCGCAGTTCGAATGGGCGAAGCCCGGCCAGCGGCTGGGACAGGATTTCCTGAACGAGGCCTTGCCGCTGATCGAGCGCCAGATCCGCAATGCCGGATACCGTCTTGCCCGTGTGCTGAACGAACTGTTCGGATAGCACCCCCGGCCCCGAAGCCCCGATGCCGCGCCCCGAAGCGCGGCATCGCCGTTTCCGGACGGGAAAAACGATTTGCCCGAACCGAATAAAAAGGCTATCTTTGCGCCGTACTGTGCCCGACCGACGCACAGGCGGAACGCAATGACCATAGAGCTGATCGTCATAGGAAAGACCGACTCGAAAGAGATCGCCGCGCTGGTGGAACTGTATGCCCGGCGCGTGAATCACTATTGCCGGTTCGCCGTCACCGCGCTGCCCGACGTGCGCAACACCAAAAGCATGACCGTCCGACAGCAGCGCACGGCCGAAGGCGAGGCCATCCTGCGCCAGCTTGCCGACGGCGACTACGTGACGCTGCTCGACGAGCGCGGCGAAGAATACCGTTCGGTGGAGTTCGCGCTGTGGCTGCAAAAGCGGCTGAACAGCGGCGTGAAACGCCTGGTACTGGTCATCGGCGGTCCCTACGGCTTCTCGGACGAAGTTTACGCACGCGCCGACGGCAGGCTGTCGCTCTCGCGCATGACCTTCTCCCACCAGATCGTGCGGGCCATCTTCGCCGAACAGATCTACCGGGCCTTCACCATCCTCAACAACGAACCCTACCACCACGAATGATGCAGCAGCGCCCCGTCATAGCCATCCTGACCGCCAACGTTCTCGTAGGCGTGGGGCTGCGCTCCATCCTCGAAAAAGCGGCCCCGGCCGCCGACGTGGAACTGTTCGGCAACTTTCAGGAATTTGCGGAGGCCGATCCGGAGCGGTTCATCCATTATTTCGTCACGGCGCAGCTCTTCGCGGCGCACAACGCCTTCTTCCGCGCCCGCAGCCACAGAACCATCCTCCTCGCCAACGGACAGACGCCCGCCGGGGTGCACTGCATCGACGTGCAGACCGACGAGGAGCGTTTCGTGCGCTCGCTCATGCGACTGCAACACAGCGTCCGCCGACCGGAACACGCCCTGCCCGTCCAGCCGCAGGCCGCGCAGCCGCTCACGGAGCGCGAGGCCGAAGTGCTGACGCTCATCGCCGGCGGACTGATCAACAAGCAGGTCGCCGACCGGCTGGGAATCGGCCTGACGACCGTGATCTCCCACCGTCGCAACATCATGGAGAAGCTCGGCATCCGCACCGCCGCCGGGCTGGTGGTCTACGCCCTGGCGGCGGGCTACGTCGATCCCGACGGGATGTGACGCGCCTCCTCATAAATTAGGATTGCACCGACCGAAATAAAACCGTTACTTTGTACTCCCGATAACCGCAACCGATACATGCACCGCAAATCGCTCGTCATACCCCTGTTGCTGCTGGCCTCCGCGGCCGCGGCCCGCACCGCGGGCGGCGACGGCCCGGCGCCGGACACGGAGACGGCCGACACGGTGATCGTGGTGGACAAGGTGCAGGTGACGGCCATCAAACAGGGCCTCGTGCTGCGTTCGCAGCCCGTCGCGGCGTCGATCGTCGGCGGCCGCGCCATCGAACGGGGACGCATCGGGGCGGTGAAAAACCTCTCGCAAACGGTTCCCAACTTCCACGCTCCGGACTACGGTTCGCGCATGACCTCGTCGATCTACGTGCGGGGCCTCGGCGCGCGCATCGACCAGCCGGTCATCGGGCTGAATATCGACAACGTCCCGGTGCTCAACAAGGACAACTTCGACACGGAGCTGGCCGACGCCGAACGCATCGAGGTCCTGCGCGGGCCCCAGTCGACGCTCTACGGCCGCAACACGATGGGCGGCGTGGTGAACGTCTACACGCTCTCGCCGCTCACCTACGAGGGCGTGCGGCTGACGGCCGAATACGGCAGCGGGGATTCCTACCGCTTCCGGGCATCGTCCTACTACAAGCTATCGCCCGACCTCGGAATGGCCGTGACGGGCTATTTCACCCACACGGGCGGCTTCTTCGACAACGACAGCACGGGCGAGAAATGCGACTGGGAGCGTCTGGGCGGAGGACGCTGGAAAACGCAGTGGCGCAACAACCGGGGAGTGCGCATCGACAACACCTTCTCGTTCTCGGCGCTCGACCAGGGAGGTTATCCCTACGCCTACGCCGGCGAGGACATCGTGCGCGACGGCAAGACCGTCATCCGCAACGGCCAGATCAGCTATAACGACCCGTCGTCCTACCGCCGCACAACGGTCAGCGACGGACTCACGGTGCGCTACGACGCCGCGAAATATTCCGTCTCGTCGATCACCTCGTACCAGTACTCCGACGACGAGATGACGCTCGACCAGGACTTCACGCCAGAATCCTGGTTCACGCTCCGGCAGGCCCGGCGCGAACACGCCCTGACCGAGGACATCGTTTTCCGTTCGCACGACGGACGGCGCTACGGCTGGCTGCTGGGCGCCTTCGGTTTCTACCGCCACGGCGTGATGGAAGCCCCGGTGCACTTCAAACGCACGGGCATCGAGGAGCTGATCGTCAAGAACGCCAACGAGCATCTGGGCGCGATCTGGAACGAGGAATACTCGATCTCCGCGGATGAACTGCCGCTCTACTCCGATTTCCGTATGCCCGTGTACGGAGGCGCCGTTTACCACGAGTCGAACCTGCGGCTGGGCCGCTGGCGGCTCACGGCCGGCATCCGTTTCGACGTGGAACACACGTCGCTGGCCTACCACAGCCGGACCGACATGGATTATTTCGTCAGCAAGGAGGGCGGCGCGCCCGCGCCGAAACGCATCTCGATCGACGAGGGGAACCGCATCGCCCACACCTACTGCGAAGTGCTGCCGAAGGTCTCGCTGCTCTACGCTTTCGACGAAGTGCGCAACCTCTATATTTCGGTAGCCAAGGGCTACAAGGCCGGGGGATTCAACACGCAGATGTTCTCCGACATCTTGAGCGAAAAGCTCAAATGGCGGATGGCCGGTTCGCAGTACGACGAAGCGGACCTGATGTCCTACGAGCCGGAATACAGCTGGAACTACGAACTGGGCGGCCACTTCTCGTGCATGGACGGCGCCGTGCGGGGCGATTTCGCGGTATTTTACATTGATGTCCGCGACCAACAGCTCACGATCTTCCCGGAGGGACAGAGCACGGGCCGCATGATGACCAATGCCGGCCGCACGCGCAGCGTCGGAGCCGAAGCGGCCCTGCAATTCGCGCCGTGGCGGTCGCTGGAGATCAACACGGCCTACGGATACACCGACGCCCGTTTCGTGCGTTACGACAACGGCATCGAGGATTTCAAGGACAACCGTATTCCCTACGCCCCGCAACACACCCTCTCGGCCCAAGCGGCATGGACCCTGCCCACGGGCGTCAAGTGGCTCGGCGACGTGGTCCTGCAAGCGGGAGTCCGCTGCGCGGGGCGCATCTGGTGGAACGAGGAGAACACACTTTCGCAGCCCTTTTATGCGTTAGCAGACGCCTCCGTGCGGTTCGAGCACAAGCACTATTCGCTCGACATCTGGGGCCGCAACCTCGGGGGAGCGCGTTACGACGTCTTCTATTTCAAGTCGATCGGCAACGAGTTCGTCCAGCGCGGACGCCCCCGCACCTTCGGCATCACTCTGAATATAAACATCTAACAATACCAACACATGAAAAAAATCCTCTTCCTCCTCTTCGCCGCCGCAGCTTTCGCTGCCTGCAACGACGACGACGGCGAACCCAAAGTCCGTTACGCCACAACCAATGACGGCATCGAAAACGGATACCTGCAAGGTGCCAACCTGCATTTTTACGGCACCTCGACCGTGACCGACGCCAAAGGCAAAACGTTTACGGACCCGGAAGCCTGGTTCGAATTCGCAGGCGGTCCGGAGAGTTTCTCCCTCTACATGCACAAAACGCGCTTCGCGGCCAACATGCCGGGCGTGGAAATGCGGCTCCAAACGGTCACCTATACCCCGAAGGGCGACAAGTCGCTCAACTTCGTCAGGGAGGAGATCATTCCCTCCGCCCTCAAAGAGAACAATGAAGGCGGAGGATCGAGCTACCAGCCCGTCGAACGCTATAAAATCACCAATCTCACAGGCGCAATCGACGGCGTTGACTGCCGGGTCAGCTTCACCTGCGCCGGCGTTTTTCAGGTAATATACGAAGGACGACTGATTATCAAAGAATAAATATCCACGAACCATGAAACCCGAATACAAACCTTTCGTAGATGAATTGATCGAACTCTGCATCAGGGAGGACATCGGCGACGGCGACCACACGTCGCTCTCGTGCATCCCCGCCGACGAACACGGACGCATGCGCCTGCTGTGCAAGCAGGAGGGCACGATCGCCGGGATCGAAATCGCGCAACTCGTACTGCAACGCCTCGATCCCGAAATGAAATTCGAACAGATCCTGCACGACGGAGACCGTGTCGCGCCCGGCGACGTGGCCTTTTACGTCTCGGGACGCCTGCGCTCGCTGCTTCAGGCCGAGCGCATCCTGCTGAACATCATGCAGCGCATGAGCGGCGTAGCGACCCAGACCGCCGTTTACGTCAAGCGGCTGGAGGGACTTCGTACCAAGGTCCTCGACACGCGCAAGACCACGCCCGGCATGCGCATCTTCGAGAAGGAAGCCGTGCGCCTGGGCGGCGGCGCCAACCATCGCTACAACCTTTCGAGCGCGGTCATGCTCAAGGACAACCACATCGACGCGGCGGGCGGCATTGCGCAGGCGGTCGCGGCGGCGCGCGCTCACGCGTCGTTTACGTGCACAATCGAGGTGGAGTGCGAGACGCTCGACATGGTGCGCGAGGCCGTGGACGCCGGCGCGGACATCATCATGCTGGACAACATGGATCACGACCACATGGCCCGGGCGATCGCGCTTATCGACGGGCGCGCCGTGGTGGAGGCGTCCGGCAACGTGGACCTGGATAGCATCCGCGAGCTGGCGGACCTGGGCGTCGACGTGATCTCTTCCGGCGCGCTTACTCATTCGGCCGGCATTTTGGATCTGTCTCTCAAGCACCTGCGCATGATCGAGGACGAAGGCGTGGCGGCGGGCGCTGCCGATATCGCGCTGCACGCGGGTGAGGACAAGTGATGAAAGGTCGCGAACGCAGGCTCGAGCTTATGGGCGAGCTGCAGCGTGCCGCCTCGCCCGTCTCCGGCAGCGCGCTGGCGCGGGCCCTGGGCGTGAGCCGGCAGGTCATCGTCCAAGACATCGCCTTGCTGCGCGCCAACGGCCATGACGTGGTCGCCACGGCGCGCGGCTACGTTCTGCGCGAGGGCGCGGTCGCCGAGCTGCCCACGCGCCTGGTGAAGGTGCATCACACGGTGGACGATGTTGAGGACGAGCTCAATACCATTGTCGACTTGGGCGGCGCGGTCACCAACGTGATGGTCAACCACCGCGTTTACGGCAAGATCACCGCGGATCTGGACGTGCGCAACCGACGCGACGTCGCCCGCTATATCAAGGGTATCGAGACGGGCAAGAGCTTTCCTCTTATGACCGTTACCAGCGGCTATCATTTCCACCGCATCGTGGCGGATTCTGAGGAGGAGCTGGACGAGATAGAGGCGTCGCTTGCAGAGAAGGGCTACCTGGCAGAGGTTATGCCCTATGAGGATGATTTGGCGTAGCGGCGCGGCGTTGAGCCCGATGTCGCGGCGGGGCTTCATGCGATGGCGGAGGGACCCGGCGGGTAAGCCCGTGGGGCCGCTTCGCCGGGGTTGCCTGCAGCATCCCGCTGCGGCTTACCCGCTGCGGCTTCGTTGTCTAGGGGTGAAATAAAAAAGAACCCGGCTCGGCGGATTATCCGCTTCGAGTCGGGCTCTCTTTAGCACGCGGGTGCGCGTACGATGTTACTCGTCGACGATCTCGGTGATCGCGCCAGCGGGGCAAGCGTCCTGGCAGGCGCCGCAGGCAACGCAGGAATCCTCGTCAGCGACGGTAGCGACGTCGTTGAGCTCCAGAACACCAGCGGGGCAAGCGTCAACGCAAACGCCACAAGCGATGCACTCGTCGGCATCAATTACGGGATGAGCCATGGTAGTTTCCTCTCTATAGTCCGATGCGCTTAGGCGACAGGCATCGGTCGGTCGGGTCAAATATACCGCGAGTAAAGGGGTTTGCAAGTCCTCGCGGTGAGCTTCTTCATACCGTTCACCGAGTCAGCTATGGCTTACTAGAGATTGCTTTTGCTATGGGTTGAAAACATGCAGGTAGAGGGCTTGCCTGCGCCCATACTCTCACTTCTAATAATTGGGATGCATTCCTAGGAAAAGTATCTTTAATAAAGAGCGGCACCGGTTTGGGCAGCGGCTGATTGCTCGAGCGCCGGCTTTGAGGCGCCCACGTGGCTGGGCGTGATGCGGTTGCTGTTTTTTGCCTTCAGTTGAACTTGCGCTCTGCTGAAAAATGCCTCCGTGCGCGCTCGACTGCTGAAAACGGCCTTCAGTTGGAGTTGCGCCAGCGAGGAGATTGTGGCTGCGGCGCCATTACCTGCAGTTTCCCTGGAGAGATCTGTTGTGCCTAAGCGCCCAACTCCAACTGGAGGTCATTTCCAGCAGCGCCAAGTCCAACTGAACCGCATTTTCAGCAAACGGGCGCGACCGGAGCTCGTTTTCAGCGGACGCGCAAGTCCAACTGGAGCGCGATTTCAGCGGACGCGCCAAAGCGCGGCGTCATGAAGCCCACTTGCATGATTGTGGAGCAATGTGAAGATGACGGAGGTCCGCCGGTGTGGCCAAAACAAGAGCACCGGCTAGAGAATCCCATGCTCAGCGCACGTGGCGTGCTCACTTAAGTAACTTTAGGGCGGACGAAATAAGAAATCTTATATGAATTGACTTAGATTTTGTATATCGCGATACTTAAGGGGATATAGTACTACCGAACGAAAAAGGCACCGCTGCTTTACGGCGACTCGGGGAGCGCGGTCCAACCCCAAGAAGGGATGATTACTATGAGCAAGATCCTCGGCATCGACCTCGGTACCACCAACTCCGCCATGGCGGTCCTGGAGGGCGGCACCCCCACTACCATCGTGAACGCAGAGGGCGACCGCACCACCCCGTCCGTCGTGGGCTTCCGCGCCGACGGCGACCGCATCGTGGGCAAGGCCGCTAAGAACCAGGCCGTCACCAACCCCAAGAACACCGTGTTCTCCATCAAGCGTTTCATGGGCCGCAAGTTCTCTGAGGTCCAGGACGAGCTGAAGACCGTTCCCTACGAGGTCAAGGAAGGCGCAAACGGCCGCTGCGTCGTCATGATCGAGGGTAAGGAGTACACCCCCGAGCAGATTTCCGCGATGACCCTGTCCAAGATGAAGGCCGACGCCGAGAAGTATCTGGGCGAGACCATCACCGACGCCGTCATCACCGTCCCCGCCTACTTCAACGACGCCCAGCGCCAGGCCACCAAGGATGCCGGCCGCATCGCTGGCCTCAACGTCAAGCGCATCGTCAACGAGCCCACCGCCTCCGCTCTGGCCTACGGTCTGGACAAGAAGACCCAGGAGCAGAAGGTCCTGGTCTTCGACCTGGGCGGCGGCACCTTCGACGTGTCCCTGCTCGACCTCGCCGACGGCGTCTTCGAGGTTCTCGCTACCAACGGCGACAACCACCTGGGCGGCGATGACTGGGATCAGCGCGTCATCGACTGGATGGCAGACAAGTTCAAGCAGGACAACGGTATCGACCTGCGCGGCGATGCCATGGCTCTGCAGCGCTTGAAGGAGGCGGCCGAGAACGCCAAGAAGGAGCTCTCCTCCGCTCAGCAGGCCCAGATCAACCTGCCCTTCATCACCGCTGACGCCACCGGCCCCAAGCACCTTGATTACACCCTGACCCGCGCCGAGTTCGAGCGCATCACCCGCGACCTGCTCGAGCGCTGCAAGCAGCCCGTTACCAAGGCCCTGCGCGACGCCGGCGTTTCGCTGAACGAGGTGGACGAGGTCATTCTGGTCGGCGGTTCCACCCGTATGCCCGCCGTTCAGGATCTGGTCAAGAACATGACCGGCAAGCAGCCCAACATGTCCGTGAACCCGGACGAGGTCGTCTGCAACGGCGCTGCCGTTCAGGGCGGCGTTCTCACCGGCGACGTCGAGGGCATCCTGCTGCTCGACGTGACCCCGCTGTCCCTGGGCGTTGAGACCATGGGCGGCATCATGACCAAGATGATCGACCGCAACACCACCATCCCCACCAGCAAGACCGAGGTCTACTCCACCGCTGCCGACAACCAGACCAGCGTCGAGATCAACGTTCTGCAGGGCGAGCGCGAGCTTGCACGCGACAACAAGTCCCTGGGCAAGTTCCAGCTCTCCGGCATCCCGGCTGCCCGCCGCGGTGTGCCTCAGATCGAGGTTACCTTCGACATCGACGCCAACGGCATCGTGAAGGTTTCCGCTAAGGACAAGGGCACCGGCAAGGAGCAGTCCATCACCATTTCCGGTTCCACTGCCCTTTCGGACGAGGAAGTCGATCGCATGGTCAAGGATGCCGAGTCCCATGCCGAGGAGGACAAGAAGCAGAAGGAAGAGGTCGAGGCCCGCAACCAGACCGACTCCCTGTGCTACTCCACCGAGCAGACTCTGAACGAGCTGGGCGACAAGGTTTCCGGCGACCTCAAGAGCAAGGCCGAGAGCGCTATCGCCGACGCCAAGAAGGCACTCGAGGGCTCCGATATCGACGCCATCAAGTCCGCTGGCGACAATCTGCAGTCCGTTGCCTACGAACTCGCTCAGATGGTTTACGCCGACGCTCAGCAGGCTTCCGCTGCCGATGGTTCCTCCTCTGACGACGACGTGGTCGATGCCGACTACGAGGTCGTTGACGACGATTCCAACAACTAACGATGTCCCCGCGTAAGGAGAAGGACGTGAAGATCCCTGTTGAGTCGGTTGAGGAAGTTGATGCGCCCGAGACCGAAGAAGAGACCGTAGCGCCCGAGGTTGTCGAGGAAGTTGTCGACGCCGAGGCGGAGGCTCCGGCCATGACTGAGGAGGAAATGGTCGAGGCCGCCATCCGCGCCGGTGAAGAGGCTGCCGAGAACGACTTTAAGTTCAAGTACGAAAAGGCCGTCAAAGAGCTGGAGCAGGTTCGCCACGAGTTGGAGGAAGCTGCCGAGGCCGCCTCGTCCGCCGAAGAAAAGGCGAAGGACGCCGTCGAGCGCCACGCCCGCCTGCAGGCGGACTGGGAGAACTATCGTCGCCGCACCGCCCGCGAGCGCAACGAGGAGCGCGATCGCGCGACCGAGAAGCTTGTGATGGCGCTGCTGCCTGCGATCGATGACATGGAGCGCGCGCTTGACCACGCTCGCGCCCAGGAGCTTTCTGAGAGCTTTAGCCAGTTTGTCGATGGCGTGGATGCCGTCCGCGTCAAGATCATGGGCGTTCTGGAGCATGAGGGCGCCGAGGTCATTGATCCCGTTGGCGAGGCGTTCGATCCCAACGTCCACCAGGCGGTGGGCCGCGTTGAGGACGCCAGCCAGTACGACGAGACGGTGAACGACGTGTACCAGAAGGGCTATCGCATGGGCGGCAAGGTCCTGCGTCCCGCGATGGTGACGGTCACCTACGGTGGCGAGAAGCGCCCCGCGCCGGAGCCCGAGGCCGATGAGGCCCAGGACGCCAACGAGTAAGTAGACAGGGCTTCGGAAGCTGATCGCGACCGGAGCCCTTTGCGGGACCAGAGCCGTTGTCGTGGACCCACTTGGGGTTCTTGGCGACGCGCTCTGGTTTCGTTTTGAAGAAAGGAGGCAGACGATGCCACAGGGTAAGAACTTCTACGACGTCCTCGGCGTATCACGCGACGCCTCCGACAAGGACATCAAGACGGCGTTTCGCAAGCTCGCCCAGAAATACCACCCGGATGCGGGCGGCGACGAGGCGAAGTTCAAAGAGATCAGCGAAGCGTACGAGACCCTGTCCGACGCGAAGAAGCGCAAAGAATACGACCAGCTGCTGATGTTTGGCGGCATGCCCGGCGCCGGCGGTGCCGGCGGCTATACCTACACGGGAGGCGCCGGTGCGGGCTGGGGTGATATTTTCGACAGCATCCTGCGCGGCGAGGGCGCCTTCGGCTCTGATTGGGGCCAGGGATTTGGCGGCGGCATGGGCGGCATGGGCGGCGCCGCGGGGGCTCGCGCGCGCAGCCGCAAGGGCAGCGATCTGTCCCTGACCGTGGACGTTACGGCGGAGGACGCGTTTCGCGGCGTGACGCATAAGGTGACCTACCGTATTCCTTCCACCGGCGAACAGCAGACCATAACGGTCTCCGTTCCGGCCGGCGCGGTGAATGGCGGCAAGCTGCGCTACAAGAGGCGCGGCGAGTACGGCACCGGCGGCGGCGAGCGCGGCGACCTGGTGGTTACCACGCACGTCGAGGAGCATCCGCTGTTCAAGCGCAAGGGCGCAGACGTGAATATGGACCTGCCCATCTCCATCTACGAGGCGGCGCTGGGCTGTCAGGTGGACGTTCCCACCCCGGGCGGCGCCACGGTTCGCCTTAAGGTTCCAGCGGGTACGCAGACGGGCAAGACCTTCCGTTTCAAGGATATGGGCGCGCCGGACGTAAAGCATCGCGGTCGCAACGGCGCGCTGCTGGTCAAGATCGTGGTGCAGACGCCCTCGCGTCTTTCCGACCAAGAGCGCGAAAGCCTTGAGTCCCTGTTGGAAGCCGACCAGCGCGACTATCGCGAGAAGGTCGACCGTTTCCGCGCTAAGATGTAAGAGCTGCCAGCACGCCTAGGGTGAGGAGTTAACAATGTCCCAAGATGGACGCGACAAGCCGCTGTATATGATCAGTGTGGCCGCTGAGCTCACGGGCATGCACCCGCAGACCCTGCGCGTCTACGAGTCCAAGGGCCTGGTCAATCCCAAGCGCTCGGGCGGCAACACCCGCCTGTACTCGCAAAGCGATATCGAGCGTCTGGAGCTTATCAACCAGCTTACGGATGAGGGCATCAACCTTGCCGGCGTGGTCCGCATCCTCGATATGAAGGAGCGGGCTGAGGAGCGCGAGCGCGAGAACGAGAAGCTGCGCGAGCAGCTGCGCCGCGCGCAGGACGAGCTGCATGAGCTGAAGATGCAGAAGCGCATCACGGCCTTGGCTCCGCGCGACGGCAGCGCGAATCCGGAGCAGGTGCTGCGCGGCCTTCTGGGCGGCGGCTCGCTGTAGGCGCTTGCTTGCCGCAAATATGGCCGCCTTTACGGGTGGCGGCAACTGAACAACAAAGGGCGCTTGGCTGCATGCCAGGCGCCCTTTCGCGTTTTGATGATTCTCATCCAGATTTCTTCGTCCACATATGCATGTGCCAGATTGGCAGGCACCTGTTTGCTAAAACTTGCTAAAAGAAACTAAAACTTGCTAAAAGGATCCAAGGGGACGAGGACGAGAACGAACGAACAAAGGTGAGCGATAGAAGGGACTGGTTGCGTTGAAGAACCCCTTTACTCCAAGTTTTGGCAGCGAGCCGCTTGTTCTTGCTGGTCGCCGAGACATCATCGAGGGCATGCGGCGCGGCTATGAAAACGGAACGGGCGATCCGCGCTTGAATTCAATTGTTGTCGGTGCACGAGGCACGGGTAAAACCGCGCTGCTCAATATCATTCCAGGTATTGCGCAGGAACGCGGGTGGGCGTGCGTTAGCGTAACGGCTCTTTCGGGAATGCTTGAAGATATATACCAACGCGCTGTTGCACAGGCCTCGGATATTCTAGACGATGGCAAAGGCGCTAGGCTGACCGGGCTGACAATAGGAAGCGCAGTTGGGGCCACATGGGAGCTGCCGGACGAGCCCGAGGGCAACTGGCGAACAAGGATGTATCGTGTTTTGGATACCTTGGAGTCGCAGGGCACGGGCCTGTTGATTACCGTGGACGAGGTCACGTCCGATCTTGATGAGATGATTCAGTTTGCAGCTGTATACCAGCACTTTGTGAGGGAGGGACGCAGCGTCGCCCTACTGATGGCTGGGTTGCCAAACAACGTATCGAGCTTGCTGTCTAACAAATCTGCCTCCTTCTTGCGCAGGGCAAAGCAGTATCGCTTGGGACGCATCTCTGATGCCGACATGGCGTTTGCGATTCGGCAGACGGTAGAAGGCGGTGGCAGGAGCATCGAGCGGGAAGCGCTTGATCTTGCTGTAAAAGCGTCCAGCGGCTTTCCCTACATGATGCAGTTGGTGGGTTTTCATGCCTGGGAGTCCAGCGAGGATGGCGGAGCTATCGATGCCGACGCCGTGGCGCGTGGAATCGAGGTTGCTGGCTACGACATGAGGGACGGCGTGTATCGCAGCACGTTGCGAGACCTTTCGGCAAAAGATATCGATTTTCTTCAGGCGATGCTGGAAGATGAAGGCGGAAGCAGAATGGCGGACGTGGCTCGGCGCATGGGCGTGAGCTCGAGCTACGCATCTCAATACCGCTTGCGCCTTATTGACCAGGGCGTGATTGGAGAGCGCGGGCGAGGTCGCGTGTGGTTCGACATTCCCGGGTTTGACAGCTATCTTCGCGAGGAGCTGTAGCTCATAGTTTTGAGCGCTGTATTTTGGCGCGTAGCGGGTGCCGTGCGCCCTTTGCTACATCTTGCGCGCTCTTCTGGGTACACCGCTGGTATGTCTACTGCAAAAGATTGGAGAGCTTATGTCCGGCTTTGGCGTAACGGAGACTATGTTGGTGCTTATCGTCCCCATAGTGCTGGCGTTTGTGGTGAGCTACTTCCTCATCAAAGCGGCGGTCAAAAACGGCGTGAAGGAGGCTATGCGCGATCTTGATATGGAGCGCCGGGCATAGGGCGGTTCGGCAAATGCCGGAGTAACCTCTGTTATATAAGCGCTTAAGAAATCTTATATATGGAGACTTAGATTTGTGTTTAGAAACCAGTCTGGTCGGAAACAATAGCCTCGATTAAACGATGGGCCGCCCCGTAGGGTGGCCTGCGTGCGCAACGGCGCTAGGGGTCGCAAGCCCGGGGCGCCGGCGCGCGCAACCCAGGAGAGGTGATGAATATGAGGATCGACAAGCTGGCGATGACCTCCAAGGAAGCGCTGCAGACGGCAATTGGTATCGCGGGCGACGCGAACGCCGGCGCGGTGGAGCCCGTCCACCTGCTGAGCGCGCTGCTCACCAGCGGCGAGCGCAACATCTCGGTCATTATCGAGCGCATCGGCGCCGACCCCAAGCAGCTTGCTCGCGCGACGCAGCAGGCGGTAGACGGTGCCCCCAAGGTGAGCGGCGAGGCCCAGATCGGGCTTTCTAACGAGCTGACGCGCGTTCTGAACAAGGCCGAGAAGTTCGCCTCCAAGATGGAGGACAACTTTGTGGTGACCGAACACCTGCTTATGGCGCTGGCCGAGGACAAGGGCCAGGCGGGGCAGATTTTGTCGCAGGCCGGCGTGACGCGCGCCCGCATCGAGGAGGTCTACACGGAGCTGCGCGGCGACGATCGCGTGACCAGCGAAGATGACAAGATGCAGTTCGAGGCGCTGGAGCAGTACGGCCGCAACGTCTGCGATTTGGCGCGCGCCGGCAAACTCGATCCGGTCATTGGCCGTACCGAGGAAATCCGTCGCACCATCCAGGTGCTCAGCCGCCGTACCAAGAACAACCCCGTGCTCATCGGCGAGCCGGGCGTGGGCAAGACCGCCATCGTGGAGGGCATCGCCCAGCGCATCGTCGCCGGCGACGTACCCAGCACGCTGCGCGATCGCGACATCATCGAGCTCGACATGAGCGCGCTGGTGGCCGGCGCCAAGTACCGTGGCGAGTTCGAGGACCGTCTCAAGGCCGTGCTCAAGGAGGTGCAGAAGTCCGATGGCCGCGTGATTCTGTTCATCGACGAGCTGCATACTATTGTGGGCGCTGGCGCGACCGAAGGTTCCATGGACGCCGGCAACATCTTGAAGCCTGCTCTTGCCCGCGGCGACCTGCATGCCATTGGTGCCACCACGTTGGACGAGTATCGCAAGTACATCGAGAAGGACGCGGCGCTGGCCCGTCGTTTCCAGCAGGTTATGGTCAGCGAGCCTACCGTGGAGGACACCATCTCGATTCTGCGCGGCCTTAAGGAGAAGTACGAGATCTTCCACGGCGTGCACATCACGGACGGCGCCCTGGTGGCGGCGGCGGACCTTTCGGATCGCTACATCGCCGACCGCTTCCTGCCCGATAAGGCCATCGACCTGGTGGACGAGGCCGCAAGCCGCCTGCGCATGGAGCTTGATTCCATGCCGGTGGAAATCGACGCCATCACCCGTCAGCTCACCCAGATGCAGATCGAGGAGCAGGCCCTCATGAAGGAGTCCGACGACGCTTCGAAGGAGCGCCTGGAGACCCTGCGCCAGGAAATCGCCGAGGTCCAAGAGAAGCTGAACGTGCAGAAGGCCGGCTGGCTGAACCAGAAGAACGCCATCGACCACGTGCAGGATCTCAAGAGCCGCATCGATGACGCCAAGGGCGAGCTTGAGCGAGCGACGCGCGACGGCAACTTCGAGCGCGCCGGTGAGCTGCGCTACTCCGTGATCCCCTCGCTCGAGCGCGAGATCGCCGATGCGGAGGCGGCGCTCGAGGCGCAAAAGGCTTCCGGCGAGGGCTTGAACGAGCAGGTGACCTCTGACGAGATCGCCGAGGTCGTGTCCGCGTGGACCGGCGTACCTGTGTCAAAGATGATGCAGGGCGAGCTGGATAAGCTCAAGACGCTTGAGGACGAGCTGCACAAGCGCGTTATCGGCCAGGATGAGGCCGTGACCGCGGTCGCCGCCGCCGTTCGCCGTAGCCGCGCGCGCCTTTCCGACCCCGACCGCCCCATCGGCAGCTTCTTCTTCCTTGGCCCCACCGGCGTGGGCAAGACCGAGCTCGCCAAGGCGCTGGCCGAGTGCCTGTTTGACGATGAGCGCGCGCTGGTTCGCATCGATATGTCCGAGTACATGGAGAAATTCAGCGTGCAACGCCTCATCGGCGCCCCTCCGGGATACGTGGGCTACGACGAGGGCGGCCAGCTTACCGAGGCGGTGCGCCGCAGGCCCTACTCCGTCATCTTGCTGGACGAGATGGAGAAGGCGCATCCGGACGTGTTCAACGTGCTGTTGCAGGTGCTCGACGACGGTCGCTTGACCGATGGCCAGGGCCGTCAGGTGAGCTTCAAGAACACGATCATCATCATGACCAGCAACGTGGGCTCGACGGCGATCGCCGAGTACGCGGGCAGGGATGATGAGGAGATGCGCCGCCAGGTGGACGAGGCCATGAGCCATACGTTCAGGCCCGAGTTCCTGAACCGTATCGACGACATCGTGGTCTTCCATCCGCTCGGTATGGCCCAGATCGAGAAGATCGTGGACATCCAGCTTGCAGACGTTCGCCGTCGCCTTGCTAAGGAGCGCATGACGCTGGTTATCAGCCCGACGGCCAAGCAGATGCTCGCGGTGGGCGGCCTGGACCCGGTGTTCGGCGCCCGTCCGCTCAAACGCCTGATCCAGCGCGAGGTGGTCGACGCGATAGCGCGTGCTATCATCGATGGTCGCGTGCGCGAGGGTGACGAGGTCACGGTGGACGTGGATGCGGAGAACAACTTTGTTGTCGCCGACGCGGAGAACGTGACGTATGAAGTCGAGTAGCGCGCTGCCGAAGGGCATCGATAAGGGTGCTGGATAAGCAGAGACGCTAGGGGAGCTGGGGCATTGTGTCCCGGCTCCCTTTTTCTATGCTGCCGGTGCGGATGCTTCTTTAGAAAGCTTGCGTGCGCGATGAGGGCCTATGTCTGATTCGTATAATGGTGGCGAAGGAAACGGAAGGAATCGCCATGAAGAAGAGCTCTGAAGAAGAGATTAAACGCGCGCTCGAGGAGAAGCTGCGCCGCGAACGCAAGACGGCTTCTCGCGATCCGTTTGTGCGTGCGGAGAACGAAGATGACGACGGCTACGATCCCTATTCCGATCGTCGTCCCGCCAAGGAGCCTCTGTTTCAGCACGACCCGTGGGCGTAAAGGATGCTATCGCTCTCAGAAGAGGTTTCTTTGGGCCAGGCTCCTGCTTTTCACGCGGGATTCTTCCGGTCCTCGCGACGGCACCTGCGCAAAAGCGAAGGATAATCACATCGAAATCGAGAAAGGTTTTGTATACCGAAATGATAGCAATTAATCCGCTTTGGGCTTTTGGGCCGTGAAGAGGGGGTCTACTCGACATTTTCCAGAATCGATGCAATTAACCTTCGCTTTTGCACAGGCAGAGGGTTTCCGGGGCGCGCCGCGCGGGCGGATCGCTGCGAATCGAGGCATGAAAACGGGAGACGGCCCATATGAGCCACCTCCCGTTTTCAGTTTCTATGGCAACCAGAGCGCTCCGCCGCGTTAGCGGTCGAGCTCCTTGCGAACGCGGCCATCGAAAATGGCGGCGAGAGCTGCCAGAATGGCTGCAGCCGCCGTGACGATCCAGGTAAGCAGGCCGCCAGAGATCGCCAGAACAACGGATGCGATGCCGCAGACCGCGGCCAAAACGCTCGCCGGGGCGTGCCCGCCCAAAGAGCTGGGGCGGTTGGCTCCGCGGATGCCCAGCGCGGCGGAGATAAAGGTAAGAACGCCGGTGGCGATGGAGAGCCCGCCGCAGAGCATTGTCCACATGCCGCCTTCGAGCTGCATGCCAAAGACGTCGACGGTGGTGCCCGCTGCAGCTTCGGAGCTGCCGATGGTTACAAAGCCCAGTACCAGGGCGAATACGGCGACAAGGACTTGGATGAGGCTGAATACCTTCAGCAGCTTTCTGTTTTGCGACATGCGTGACTCCCATAGGCGAGGTATACAAAAAGGCGACCCGCAAATCTGCGAGCCGCCTGTTACTATACCCGTTTTGCCTGGTATAACTCCAGCTCATGCCAAGCGCTCGGGCGAACGTGCGGTTGGGTATCGCCGTGGGCGCTACTCCGCGCGGGCCATTGCCTGCTCGAAGTCGCGGGTGCCGCGGAAGACCTCGTGCTTGTAGGGGTTCACACCCAGCTTCTTGGAGCGGTAGATGATGTAGCCCAGGGCGAGGATGTTGGCGACCAGCGCGATGACGGAGACAACCAGGTTGATCTGCGGGTTGTTGACGGAGTCGACGGAGAACACGCTGTAGTCCTGGAACATGGGGAATACCTGGGCGAACATGCACCACAGGGCAAGGGTGTTCGCGCGGTTCTGGATCCAGCCGCCCTTGTTCCAGAAGAAGTTGGCCACGGTGGGGGCCAGCAGCAGCGCCAGGCCGCAGTACCAGGCGTGGGTGGGCAGGCAGTTGTAGGTGTAGCAGAAGTTCCACAGGTCGTAGGCGATGATGAAGACCCAGGTCATATCCGGCCAAAGCATGTCGTCCTTCTTCTTGGAGACGTAGATGCCCCACCAACCGGTCATGCAGAAGATGTTGATCAAGCCGGCGATGCCGTTGAAGACGTTGTGCCAACCGCCCATAAGGGTGACGCCCTCAGAGGAGACCCAGGTGGTGCCAAAGGCGCGGAAGGCGCTCTCAAAGTCGGAGACCACGGCGATCAGGATGTTGATGGCGACGATGGCGAACGGGAACGCCTTAAACCACTCGGCCTTGCCCAGCTTGCCCCAGCGGTACTTGAGCATCATGAAGCCAATGCAGCCCGCCGTGGCGGCGTAAAGCTTGGCGTAGTGGAACCAACTGTTCATGTGCACGTAAGTGGGGTTGTTAAGCGCCCACTCCATGCCCATGCCGGCGCACACGTAGATGCTGATGAAATAGACGGTCAGCGCGGCGGGCAGCGCCAGGAAGCAGAAAATGCCTCCGGCCTTAGAGCGGCGCGCGACCTCGTTGGCCAGGATCAGGCACGCGAATACCGCGACCCAACCCAGCCACTGGAACATGGCGGTCTCGCCATATACCTGGAACAACATGGACAAACTCCCTTCTTTTTGTCTTTGGACGAGGAAAGGCGATCCCTTTGATCCAAAGACGATGTCCATATATCGAGCCTTGAGCGTGGGCGATGCGCCTAGCGCTCGGGGCGACGATCTTTGTATTTCTCGGTGTATCCCTTGATGTGGAGCGTGCTGGCGACTATGTCCTTGATGAGGTCGTCCGGCGCGTCCGGATGCGTGCGGATGTACATGACCAGGCCGGTGATGAGCACGTAAAAGGTCTCGTAGACGTGGTCGATTCGCACCTCGTGGTAGCGGGCGAAGTCGACCACGGTGGAGTCGCAGATATAGCGCGCCGTACGGTCCGCCACGCGGTGCACAAACGCGGTGTAGAGCGCCGCGTTGCCGCCGGTGGCCAGCGACTTGGACGGGTCGCGTTCGTCGAGCACTATATGCTTCATGAGCGCGACCGCATCGTCCAGGGCGCCTTCGATATCGCCTTGCTCGCGATCGGAGTTCCATGCCTGCAGACGCTCGATAAAGGACTCAATGATGTCGTCCAGCGCGGCGTTGAGCGCGGCCTCCTTATCGGGGAAGTAGTGGTAGAAGAGCGAGCGGGTGCATCCCACGCGCTTGGTGATGGACGAGACGGAGAACCTGCTCACGCCCTCCTCGGCGCATGCGTCCCGAACCGCCGCGAGAATCTCCTCGCGCCTGTCGTCGTGGGCATGGCGCTCGTGACGTCTTGACTCCTCATGGGAAACTTGCTGGTCCACGTACCGCCTCCGTCAAGTTGTTGGTATCTCGCCGATATAGTCTTGATTATTGTTGACAAACCGTCAATATTAATTTTTGACGAAGCGTCAATATCAGCCGATGAACGGTTACGGCAGGGCCTAAGGGTGGTGTGGCGCAGACGTCTTGTGCCCGACCGGCTTTGGGGAATGGGCCCCGCGGGGTTGGCGCCCCGTGCCGGCGTTGAGGATTGTACGTTGCACGCGCCGTGCAGCACCGTGCATCGCATGCTGTCGAATGCGGTGTGCTAGAGAGGGAGCCACATGATCGTAAACGGACCCGGAATCTCGCTTCGCGAGGACGATATCGGAGCGGAGTTTGTTCCGCCGCTGCCAAAAAACCCTCGTCCCAAGATCGTCGCGCTGTGCGAGCACTGCACCAACCGTATGCTCAAGCGCGATGAGCTGCTGCCGTATGAGTACTGGGCGTTCGACGCCGCCGCGACCGATGAGATGGCCGACGTGCTGCTGAAGATGAAGATGCGCAAGCCCTATACGCTTGAGGCGGCCGTCAAGGCGACCGGCATGGATGCCGAACCGCTTGAGAAGCTTTTGGACGAGATGAGCTACATCGGCCTGCTCGAGTACAACTGGGAGAATCCCACCCGCACCAAGCAGTGGGTTTTGCCCATGCTGGTGCCCGGATCCGCCGAGTTCATGAACATGCGCCAGAGCCAGCTGGACGAGCATCCCGTTATGGCCAAGTTCTTCGAGCAGTCTTCCAAGAACGCCCTGGCCAAGGCATCCGCTATGGTTCCGCTGGGAGGCGGCGGCGTCGGCCTGCACGTCATTCCCGTCGAGAAGGCTATCGAGACCGAGAACCAGTCCGTGTCCGTTGAGCATATCGAGCATTGGCTCGACAAGTACGAGGG
>ERZ835080.567-NODE-567-length-39147-cov-3.191548_pt1 | contig 39147 bp, 34 predicted proteins | sample MGYA00519688_ERZ835080 | MGnify/ENA primary metagenome ERZ835080 (study PRJEB31850, sample SAMEA3708770) | human gut metagenome | biome: human gut; feature: human-associated habitat; material: faeces | place: China | collected 2014 ... | reverse complement strand
CCGCAACCGCCACGCGGGGATGCTCGATTCCCATGCTCCTGCACGCCTCGTCGCCCAGATGGATAACCTCGAGCACGCGGTCCTTTTTCACGCGATCGCACGCCTCGCGCAGCGAACAATGAGTCGACACGTGCACCACACGGAAGTCGTGGTGGGCGAGCATCATGGCATAGGACTTGGTGTTGGTGTAGGTGGCGTAGATCTCGGTGTGCCCGTCAAAATGCATGTTGCGCGGTGCAAGGGCAAGGTTCATGGCCTCCTTGTTGAGCGCATTCGTGACGGTGGCGTCCACCTTGCCGTCCATGGCGAGCTCGATGAGGGTCTTCACGCTCTCAAACGCCGCGTTACCGCCCTCAACGGACACCTCGCCCAGCTTGAATGCGGCGACGTCCTCGATGAGGTCGAGCTGGTACACGTCGATGGTCCCGGCGGTGAACTTCGCCTCGTCCACATCGCTCACGGGATTGATCGCGATGTCGGGCATGCCCACAAAGCCCTTGGCTTGCTCGAGCATCTTGGCGTCGCCCACGACGATGGGGCGGCACCGCTCGTACAGGCTCGCGTCGGACAGCGCTTTGACGGTAATCTCGGGCCCATTACCTGCCGGGTCGCCCATGCTGATACCGACGATGGGAAGCGCGCTCGAAGTCATTTAGCACACACCCCTCTCGGCGTCGTCGGCAAGGGCGGCTTTGAGGGCCTCGATGCCCTCATCCGGCAGGTAATTGAAGGGGGCACGGCACCTACCCACCGAGTAGCCCAGCAGGTTGACGGCGGTCTTCACCACGGTGTTGGGGTTGCCATACTTGAAGCAGGCGCGCAGGGCCGCCACGTTGCCCTGGCACTCCTCAGCGGCCTCCATGTTGCCGGCCACCCAGTTCTCGTAGATGCCCACCATGTTCTTGGGGTACACGTTGGCGCAACCGGCGATGGCGCCCTTGGCACCGGCCTTGAGGGCCTTCAAGATCAGCGCGTCGTTGCCCGAGAGCACGGCGAAGTCCATATCCTTGGTGCGCTCGATGTAGGCGGAAAGGTTGTCCCAGTCGCCCGAGGAGTCTTTGGCGCCGACAATGTTGTCGATCTCGGCGAGCTCGACCACGGTGGCGGGCTCAAGCGCGTTACCGGTGCGCATGGGGATGTTGTAGAGCACGATGGGCATGTTGGGTACGGCTTCGGCGATCTTGGCGTAGTGCTCGATGAGCTCGTGCTGGCTCGCTTTGGCGAAACTCGGCGTGATGACGGAGAGGATGTCGGCGCCCGCCGCCTCAGCCATCTTGCACTGCTCGATCGTCTCCTTGGTGGAAATGCATCCAGTACCGGCGTATACGGGCACGCGTCCGGCAACCTGGTCGATAACCGTCTCGAGAACGAGCTTCTTCTCCTCGCCGTTGAGAATATAGCCCTCTCCGTTGGTGCCAAAGGGGAAGATGCCGTGGATGCCCGCCTCGATCTGGCGGTCGACCTGGCGGCGAAGCTCCTCGAGGTTGATGCTCTCGTCCTCGTTCATGGGGGTAACGATGGGCGAAACGATGCCCTTAATCTTTATCATTCACATTCTCCTCAATCATCTATTCTGGCAAAAAGTAGGTCGGGCGCCCCGCAGGAAGGGAGCAAAAAACGAGGCGCCCGTTGGGGGTGGGCTAGATAATCTGCTCGTAAATCGCCTTAGCGGCCTCGGGAGTCACCTCGCGCATGTTGTTCACCAGCAAGCGCGTGACCTCCATACCGCTGGCAACCAAAGAGTCGATGTCGACGTCCTCGACCCCAAGCGCAGCAAGGTTCTCGGGCATATCGAGATGCTTCACGATCTCGTCCATACGCTCGAGAAGAGCGGCGCTCTTCTCCTCGATGGTCGCCGCGTCACCGGGCATGCAGCGGTCATACGCCTTGGCGAACAGCTCGCGGCAGGCGGGCTCGTTGTAATGCATGACGGGCATGAGAAGAATTGCGTTGGACACACCGTGGGCAACATGGAAGCGACCGCCCAACGGGTAGGAAAGGGCGTGGACCGCAGTGGTGCCGGAAGCGGTGATGGCGATGCCGGCGTAGAAGCTCGCGAGCTGCATGGCGCGCTTGGCATCCATGGCCTCGGGATCATCGCAGGCGCGCTCAATGTTGTTGAGGATGAGATCGAACGCCTCGAGCGCAAAGGTATCGCTCATAGGATTGGCCTTGTTGCTGGTAAAGCACTCGATTGCATGGCAGAGAGCATCAAGACCGGTAGCGGCGGCAATTGAACGCGGCAAGTTCTTGATCATATCCGCCTCGAGAATGACCACGTCGGCAACCATCTCGTCAGAAACAATGCCCACCTTGAGCTCGTCCTCGGGAACGGCAACAATCGCGTTGGGGGTTGCCTCCGCGCCGGTACCGGCGGTGGTGGGGATCATAACCGTCTTCACCTGCTTGCGAGCAAGGGACGGATCGCCCAGCAAATCATGGACGCTGTACTCAGACGTGGCAAGAACGCTCACCAGCTTGGAAGCATCCATGACAGAGCCGCCGCCAATTGCCAAGATGAAGTCGCAACCGCTTTCACAGAACCAGTCGACCGTCTTCTGGACCTCTGCGTACGTGGGCTCGATGGCCAGATCGGAACATACTTCCACGCCCAGGCCCAAGCTCTTGATGATCTCGACGGCGCCATCGGCCAAACCCAGCTCAAAGATGCTCTTATCGGTAAAGAGGGCAACTTTGGTCGCGCCCGCCTCCTTCAGCACGCCCTCGAGCTTGGACATCGCGTCCTTGCCCGCATAGACCGCCTTGGGAAGCTTTAACGTATAGGACTCCAGCATCTAAACCAACACTCCTTTTCCTGCCTGCTTTGCCAGCTTTTCCTGTAGAGAGATAAAGAGGTCTGGCGAACCGAAACCTCCGGATTTGGAAATCACGCGCACAACCGCGCCATTCGATGTGAATTCGCTCATTACCACACCGGTCAAGGGCTCTCCGATAATCGAGAGCTCGGCGATCCCCATGTGCATAAGAAAGGTCTGGAGGATGTCTCCGCCCATCACCAGCACCGTGCAATCGCCCTTGGCTCGCACAAGGCGTGCCGTCACGCTGCCAAGGCACGACGCAACCGCCGACCTGATCGCCTCTACATCCCAGACTCGCCCGGACCCCTCTATCAGCTCGCGTGTAAAGCGTTCGCTGTTATCAAGAACCGTTACGGGCGAAGAGCTCCAATCGCGCAGCGCCTCCTCAACAAAAGATGCAGCCTCTTCCGTATCACCCCAGCTGGGATCGAGCTTGGCGTCCAATGGAAGTTCCGGACTGGGGGCCCCGTGCTCCCGAGCGTACGCACATTGGTCCGCGGACACGCGATTCACGCTTCCGCACATCACCAGCATGTTGGAGTCGAAGCTCTCTAGACGGACATCCGCTGCAACGGGACCCGTTCCCGTTTCAAAAAGAACCTGGGCCAGGGCGCTCGACAGACCCGCGCACCCCGCAAGAAGCGCGCAGTGGGAGTGCTTGAGTACGGCATCGCAACGCAGTCGCACATCGTCCTCGCTTAACGCGTCGTAGACCGCAATGCCTTCAGACCCAATACGCTCCACATCGTCCAGTCCAACTTCAAAGATGTCGACCGCAGAGGCTTGGCTGGAAACGATGGTGCTTACGCGCGACTCGGCCACCGGCTCAAAGGGATCGTCTCCAAACACCGTCTGCGCCACCGGAACACCATCAACGTACTGGACGCCGTCCCGGGTGACCCTACCCATCCTTGGAAACGCGGGGATAAAATGCACGCACCCTCCGCCAGCGCCCTGAATCATCCCCTCTAGCTCGGCTCCGATATTGCCCCTCAGCGCGGAATCGGTCTTTTTTACAAGCACGCGGGCACCGTGCTCGATGCCCCATTTCACAATCTCCCTTACGCGGCGCGCCGACTCCTCCATATCCAGGTGGCGGGTTTCCGCATTGACCGCGAGAACGGGCGCTTCCGGTTCGAGTCCGCAGAGGTCTTCACCCCCGCGGCAACGCGTCAGCACGTGCACTCCATACGGGGCGAATGGAACGGCGCCGTCAAACGTACCGGTCAGGTCATCGGCAACTAGCAGAACGTTCACTACTCCCCCTCTCATCTCTCTTCCCTTAGGCTCTCGCCCTTTTAACTGTTTTCAGTATCCAAAATGCCGCTGTCGAGCTATAGTTCTCATCGGCTCATTTTTTGTTCAGATATTGAACATACGGAATGCTAAGTTGTTCATTATCTGGACATGTCCATCTCGCCTTTTGGAGAGTGACGTCCATGCACATCGCCAACATCCTGGTTATCGCCCCATATCCTGAAATGCTCCCCGAGCTGCAGCAGGTTGCCGACGAGTTTCCCGACGCCTCGTTCTCCTTCGAAACCGGTGATCTAACGCACGGCCTTGCCTCTGCGCTCAAAATGTTCCATCTCGATTTCGACGTGGTCATCTCACGAGGCGGAACCGCCCAGATTCTTGAAGACGAGCTCTCTATCCCCGTGGTGGAAATGGGCATTACGGCACCGGACCTCGTGACGTCTTTCTCCAATCTTCCTGAAGGAGCAACGTGCATAGCCGCCGTGGGCTTTAGAAACGTGCTTCAGAACATCAAGCCACTAACGAGCCTGCTGCCCTTTGAGGTGGACTTTTACGCCATTGATTTTGAAGACGAGCTTGAGGTGGCGCTACGCGACGCCCTTGAAAACGAGTACGACGCCGTTGTCTGCGACACCAAAGCATTCAACCAAGCGCGCCTGATGGGCGCGGACGCCCATCTGCTGGTTTCGGGAAAGGACAGCATTCGCGCTGCATTCTCCCACGCCGTTCAGATCTGCGAACTCAACGGGGCGCTGGAGGAGCGGACCCATTTTCTCCAGGAAATGCTTAGGTCCTGCGGCATCGACCTTGTGGTGTACACCCCCGATGGGAGGCTGGTCTATTCCGGTCTATCCGAACGAGACCGGTCCCTCCTCGACGACCTCAAGCGCTACATACAATCGGGCAACGGCCACCGGTTTGTCATACGCCGAAACGGTCACATCTACACCGTCCGCCTTAAGACCGCCGTCTTCGAGGAGACCAGGCTCGTCACCTTCACCGTCTCATCTGCCAACGCGCCAAATCCCGACCGCTTTATGGGAATCGAGCACTTTAACGCTGACGACGTGCAGATAGACCTCGATCACAGCGTGATGCACATCATTCAGGGAGAACAGGCGCTTGCTCCTCTCGCCGACACAGCGCAACGGACCGGGCAGCCCATCATGCTTGTAGGGGAGCCCCGCTGCGGAAAAACGCAACTCGCCCAGATCATCTATCTATCAAGTGAATTCAAGGACAGACCCCTGGTCCGCGTCGAGTGTCGACTCCTGAATGAGAAAAGTTGGAGCTACCTGATCGATAGCTACCATTCGCCTTTGTACGAGGCGGACTGCACGATTTTCTTCCACGAAGTCGACCAGCTTGAAGACGAGCGGTGGAAAGCCCTTCTCACGGCTATTAAGGAAACGCGCTTACCGGAGCGGACCAAGCTCATCTTCTCAAGCGACCATGCAGACGCCGCCGACGTATCCCGGGGATCCGCCATCATCGCCGAGCAGCTTCGTTGCATAACGCTCACGGTTCCACCGCTGCGCACGTGGAAGACCCTCGAGGGAGCGGCGGATAAATATCTACAGCATCTCGCCGATGAGAAGAACGCCGACGCCCCCCTCCTCGACCCCGGAGCGGCAGCGCTGCTCGCCCAAAATCCCTGGAAGGGAAACTTGGCCCAATTCCGCTCGGTTCTCAACTGGCTCGATATGGCGCACGACGGACCGAGCATCACCGCGCATGATGTCCTAGACGCACTCGAGCGTAGGGAAATCTCTGGGATGACGGGGCAGAGCGCAGAACGGGAGACCGGAAGCCTCGACCTTATTCGCCCCCTCATCGAGATCAATCGAGACGCTGCTGCGGCGGCGCTGGCGCATTGCCATGGTAATAAATCGGAAGCGGCGGGCATCCTGGGTGTGTCGCGCACCACGCTCTACAAACTTCTCGAACAGTCCCAAACATAAGACGCGCGAAAGCAAACATAATTGTGGAGCTACGTAGAAATTTACCGCTGCTGAGAAATCTTTTGTCCAAACACGCGCATTATGAAATCGGTTACGCCCAACGGGTTTAACCACCCGTTCGCGTAGTAGAGGGTTGACATTGATGCGGTAAAAGTAATATCCGAGCCGCCTTCATTCCCCTATAATGCTTATCGGTTGTATTAGCGCTAAAAGCCACGTCAGATGGAGGTCTGAATGTTCAAGCGCACCAAGATTGTATGCACGATGGGTCCCGCCTGCGATAACGATGATATCCTGCGCGAGATGATCAAGGCGGGCATGAACGTCGCCCGCTTCAACTTCTCCCATGGCTCCTATGAGGAGCACCACGGCCGCATCGAGCGCGTCCGTCGCATCGCCGCCGAGCTTGGCCAGCCCATTGGCATCCTGCTCGACACCAAGGGCCCCGAGGTCCGCACCGGCCTGCTCGAGGGCCACAAGAAGGTCTCCGTCACCGCTGGCGATTCCATCATCGTCACCGCTGAGCCCACTACCGAGGAGAACCTTGGCAACTCAAGCCACATCTCCCTTGACTACCTCAACCTCCCCAACGAGGTTAAGCCCGGCTCCCACATCCTGATCGACGACGGCCTGATCGACCTCAAGGTCGACCACGTCGAGGGCGCTGACATGCACTGCATCGTCATGAACAACGGCGAGATTGGCGAGCGCAAGGGCGTCAACATCCCCAACGTCGACCTGAGCCTGCCCGCCATCACCGAGCGCGACCGTCAGGACATCCTGTTTGGTATCTCCGAGAACGTCAACTACGTCGCCGCCTCCTTCATCCGCAGCGGCAAGGCCGTCCGCGAGATCCGCGAGCTGCTCGACAGCAACGGCGGCGAGCACATCTCCATCTTCCCCAAGATCGAGAGCTCCCTGGGCGTCGACAACTTCGACGAGATCCTCGAGGAGTCCGACGGCATCATGGTTGCTCGTGGCGACCTGGGCATCGAGATCGCCCCGCAGCTGGTCCCCTTCATCCAGAAGGAGATCATCGCCAAGTGCAACGCCGCTTACAAGCCGGTCATCACCGCTACCCAGATGCTCGACTCCATGCAGCGTAACCCCCGCCCCACCCGCGCAGAGGTTGCCGACGTCGCCAACGCCATCTATGACGGCACCGACGCCGTCATGCTCTCCGGCGAGTCCGCCGCCGGCCAGTACCCGGTTGAGGCCGTTAAGATGCAGGCCAGCATCGCCATGGAGACCGAGCGCCACCTGCCCGCCCACCGCGAGCTCAAGGTTCCCGAGGGCGCCAAGGGTACCCGCGTGATCAACAACGTTGTGGGCCTCTCCGCTGTGAACATGGCCACCACCGTCAAGGCCAAGTGCATCACCGTCCCCACCACCACCGGCCGCTCCGCTCGCCTGGTGTCCCACTTCCGTCCCAACATGCCCATCGTCGCCTTCACCCGCAATGACTGGGCTGTTGCCAAGATGCTCATGTACTGGGGCGTTGTTCCCTTCCATGTTGAGACCGAGGGCGAGGATGTCAGCCTGACCGCTGCTCACGCCATCGACGCCGCACGTGATCGCGGATTCCTCAAGAAGGGCGACATCACCGTTGTTACCGCCGGCGACCCCGCTACCTCCGTCACCCTGGAGGACAAGATCACCTCGACCAACGTCTGCTGCGTGGCCCAGGTCCGCTAAGGTTTAACACCAACCGTGCAAACAAAGCCCCCGCTGGATTGAGAAAGTCCAGCGGGGGCTTCTTTTTTAACGATGTTTGATAGGAGCCTTATACAAAACCTCACGAGCTTGTTTAAGCGCGTTCCTCAAACAGACTTATGGTCTGCTCGACCACCTCTGCAAACGTCTGTGCAAAGAACTCGTCCGAAAGGAGCTGGTAAGGCGGGTGTTGATCGGTCCCCTCGTTCACTCGTACCGTCTCATGAGCTACGCCGACCGTGGCGATAACCAGGTCCCTTTCAATGGGGTATTGGGCAAATCGCGCCGCCGCCTCGATAAGACGCGCAGAAGCAACGGGAATGAGGTGCAGGGGACGAGAACGACCAAACCAATCGAAATCACTCTGCTTTTTGATGCGGAAGGAGTCGCTGGGGCGCCCGCCATGCGCTTCAAGATACTCGTTCACGCGGGTGTTCCAAATGTTGTCCGCCAACAAATGGGCCCACGTGCCAAGCGTCAAATCTACGCACGATGCCTCCACGTCAGCCACTGCGGTGGAATTCGCCGCAGCCACCTGCCGGGGATCCTCCTTTATCGCAGGCTCGTTCTCGTAACGAGCCGGGTAGTGAATACGGTTGATGCGATCTCGCTCCGCCTCGATACTGAGGGCGACAACGCGCGAACCATCCAAGCCGTGCAGGACGGGCGCAACGTAGGTACGCCAAAACTCGTCCTCACGCGGCTTAGGGATAGGCTCCGGCTTGGCAAAATGGGTGATGCGATAAGGAATGGGAGCGGCCATCCCCGGCACCATGTAGCCAACACGAATATCCGGCACAAGATTGCCAAACAAAAAGGCATTTTGGTCGCGAACCGCGCGCGTGAGCGAGCAATCGCGCGCCAGCACCTCTTGAGTCTGGGCAATATGGATGTTCCAACTTGGCATGAACGCACCCCTTAGATTCGCATTCATATCAGCGCGGCGCCCGGCACGGGCATCCTCTTACAAAAGGCTCCGGCACGCCGCTACGCGCACCGGAGCATTATACGACTACCGCATCAACGGCATGTATGTGGACGATTAGCTGCGGACCTCGCCGCCAACGGCCTTGCACACCTTGGTGACCAGCTTCTGATGGGTCTTCTCGACCTCTTCGGACGTCAACGTGTGGTCGTCGGAGCGATAGGTCAGCGCGAACGCCATGGACTTCTTGCCCTCGCCCACGCGCTCCTTGTCGCGATAGACGTCGAACAAGCGCACGCCAACCAGCAGCTTGCCGCCGGCACTGCGCAGACGGCGTTCAAGGTCCTCGCAGGTAACGCTGTCGTCCACAACGATGGCCAGGTCATGCTCAACGCTGGGGAACTGCGAGAACTCGTGGTAGGCCTCCTGAGAGCCGGCAACGCTCAGCAGCGCGTCCAGATTGAGCTCGAAGGCGACCACGGGAATATCGATACCGTAGACGTCGCGCGCATCCGGATGGATCTCTCCAACCCAGCCGAGCACTACGCCGCCGGACAGGACCTCGGCGCAGCGGCCGGGCTGCAGGAAGGCATAGCCCTCGCCCTCGGCGGGACGGAAACGTACCTTGGGCACGCGCATCTGGTCAAGCAGCTCCTCGACCACGCCCTTGCCGTCGAAAAAGCGAAGCGGCATGGGCTTTTTGATCCAGGAGATCTCGCCCATAGCACCAGACATGACGCCGGCGACGTTCTCGCGCTCCTTGGGGGCGCTGGCGTTTTCGCGACCAATGAAGACGGTGCCGGTCTCGTAGAGCTGCACGTTGGCGGTGCTGTGGGAGATGTTGTACTCAACAGCCTGCAGAAGCGCCGGAATAAGCGAGCGGCGCATCTCGGTCTGTTCGGCCACCAGCGGGTTCATAAGGACCACGGGGCAGCCAAGCCCCTCCTCGCCCATGCCAATGCGCTCAAGGTCGCCCGGAGCAGCGAATGAGAAGTTCATGGTCTCGTTGAGGCCGCAGGAACGCAGCACGCGGCCGACCTTGCGAATCTGCTGCTGGCGATGGGTGAGGCCGCCGATGTGGTTCTTGGCGGCAGGGATGGTCGCTTCGACGCGGCCCATGCCCCACAGACGCAAGACCTCCTCGATAAGGTCGATTTCACGCGGCAGGTCGGGGCGGAAGGAGGGCGGCGTCACGGTGAAAACGGTCTCGCGGCCCTCTCCTGCGGTCTCGACGCTGCAGCCAAGACGGGTCAGGGAGCGCTGAATGAAGTCGATCTCGATGGGGGCGCCGCACAAGTCGCGCACGCGGGCGTAGCGCAACTCGATGGACTCGATGGTCTTGGGCGCGGGGTAGACGTCCACGTAACCCGGAGCGACCTCGCCGCCGGCAAGCTCCTCGATAAGGGCGCAGGTGACGTTGGCGACGTCCACGCAGCCGGTCTCGTCCACCTGACGCTCGAAGCGAATGGAGGCGTCGGAGATAAGCGAGAGGTCGCGGCTGGTGTGCGAGGTACGGCCGGCGTTGAAGCAGGCGCTCTCAACCAGCACGTCGACGGTATCGTCCTCGATCTCGGAATCCATGCCGCCCATGACGCCGGCAAGAGCGACGGGGCGCTCGCCGTCAGTGATCAGCGCCATGCCCTCGGCCAGGGTGCGCTCCACATCGTCCAGGGTGCGGAAGGTTTCGCCCTCGTGCGCGGCGCGAACCACTACGGAACGCTTGCCGTCGCGCTCGGCGAAGGTGGACAGATCGAATGCGTGTAGCGGCTGGCCGGTAAGCATCATCACATAGTTGGTGATGTCGACGATGTTGTTGTGGGGACGGATGCCGCAGGCGTTCAGGCGCTCCACCAGCCACTCGGGCGAAGGGCCAACCTTCACGTTGCGGACGATGCGGGCCACGTAGCGGCTGCAGAGGTTCTCGTCCGCAAGTTCAACCGTGACCTCATCGGCGGTAGCGCGGCCGACCTCGGCCTTGATAGCGGGCAGCTCAACATGGAAGTCGCGGTCGTAGATGGCGCCGACCTCGCGGGCGATGCCGATCATAGAAAGGCAGTCGGCGCGGTTGGGCGTGATCTCGCAGTCGAGCACGGTATCAGACGTGCCGTGGTACTGGGAGAACGGCATACCAACGGGAGCGTCCTGGGGCAGGATCATAATGCCCGCGTGATCGCTGGAAAGCCCCAGCTCGCGAGCGGAGCAGTTCATGCCCATGGAGACCACGCCGCGCAGCTTGCTCTTCTTGATCTTGATGTCGCCCGGCAGCTCGGCGCCGATCATGGCGGTCACAATGTGGTCACCTTCGTTGAAGTTCTGAGCGCCGCAGACAATCTGCAGGGGCTCGGGATTGCCGTCGGCATCCACGTTACAGGCGCCCACGTCAACCTTGGTGACCCACATATGGTCGGAGTCCGGGTGCGGCTCCTTGGAAAGCACCTTGGCAGTCACAATGTGGTCAAAGGACTCGCCCACGGTCTCGATAGCCTCGACCTCGGTACCGGTGCGAATGAATTCGGTCGCGAGCTCGGAAGGATCCTCCGGAACCTCGACCATGCTGGAAAGCCAGTCGTATGAAACCTTCATCTATGTACTCCTTTGGAATGAAATCAGCGTTTGGATTGGGCGTGTTTAGAACTGCTCGAGGAAGCGCATGTCGCCCGTAACCAGGGCGCGCAGGTCGGGCAGGTCGTAGCGAAGCGCGGCGATGCGCTCCACGCCGGCGCCAAAGGCGAAACCGGAGTACACGTCGGGGTCGATGCCGCAGTTGATAAGGACGTTAGGGTCGACCATGCCGCAGCCCAGGATCTCGATCCAACCGGAGTGCTTGCAGAAGGGGCAGCCCTTGCCGCCGCACACGCCGCAGGAGACGTCGACCTCGCAAGAGGGCTCGGTGAACGGGAAGAAGTGCGGACGATAGCGCGTGGCGCGATCCTCGCCAAACATGCACTTAACAAAGTAGTCGAGCGTGCCCTTGAGGTCGCCAAAGGTGATTCCCTTATCAACGACCAGACCCTCTACCTGATGGAACTGCGGCAGGTGGCAGGCGTCTGCCGTATCGGGACGGTACACGCGGCCGGGGGCGATCATGTAGATAGGAGGCTTCTGGGACTCCATGGTGTGGATCTGAACACCAGAGGTCTGGGTGCGCAGCAGCACGTCGGACTCGCCATGGGCATGCTGCTCGGGATGGGCGGCGGTGCCGGGGGCGTTGTCCTTCACGTAGAAAGTGTCGCGGGCAGAGCGGCTAGGATGGTCCAGCGGGGCGTTCAGCGCGGTGAAGTTGTACCAGCTGCTCTCAACCTGCGGGCCGGTCTCCACGGTGTAGCCGATGCCGCAGAAGACATCCTCGATCTCCTCGATGATCTGGTTGATGAGGTGCTGGTGACCGATCTTGGGACGAGCACCCGGCAGGGTGATGTCCACTGCCTCGGTCGCCATAAGCTCGCGAATGGCGGCGCGCTTGAGCTGCTGGGTGCGGTTGTCCAACAGCGTCTCGGCCATGCGACGCATCTCGTTGGCTCGCTTGCCCAAAACGGGGCGCTCCTCGGGAGAGATCTTGCCCATCATGCGCATCAGGCCGGTGATCTCGCCCTTGCGGCCAAGAAGCGCCACGCGCGCGGCCTCGAGCTTGTCGCTCGTCTCCGCACCCTCGATTAGCTCCTTCGCTCGCTGTTCGAGCTCCTCAAGTTCATCGATCAAACTCATCTGTTCCCTCTCTTTCCAAGCGGCACCGCATCACGGCACCAACCTGTTCCATAGAAAAATCCGCCCTTGGAATCATGTGATCGCTCACACTCCCAAGGACGGATCAGATTTCCGCGGTACCACCTTGATTGGCCGCCGGTTGTCCTCCCGGCGAACCCTCTTTTGCCCGATGTCGCTCAGGCGGGCGGCTTCCCTACTCAGCACGAACACGCGGAAACGAGCGCAAATATCGTCTTGCACGCCCGTATCGCGGAACCACCGTTCAAGTAGCAGCTCGGGAGTGAACTCGGGCTTCTATCGTTGCAGGCGGGCTTGCAGCCGGCGACCCTCCCTCTCTTGGCAACGATGCGGCGAGGCCCAACCTCTCCGTCAACGCAATTGACAGAAGGATAACACAACGCAATCAGACTAAAAGAGCGCATCACCCTTTAAGCCGACAGAACTTGCAGAACTTGCAAACAAGTCGGACAAGCCTTGCCCGTCTCCATTTATAACTCAACCCTATACCTCGCGAGTAGGCCCTTGCGATTTTGAACAAGGCGCTCGCGCATAAACGGAATCGAAAATGCCACATACCCACGCGCCGCGGGCTCGACAATCTGGCGCGACACCAGAAGCTATTCGCCATTATCGCTTTTATCGTTATTATCGTTTTTGTAGTGGAAATAGTATTTATCGCAAGATAAGATAGCCAAACCGCCTTTCACCAATGCGATGCAACTATGTTTTTCCTTCATGCGATAGCCCCACCAAGGGCCTCATCGCCAAACGCAACGATGCGCGTTACGAAGCGCCCACGCACCGTGACCAAATCACCGACAATTGCGCAGCATCTCGAATACACTTTCTACAATGCGAAAAGACCGTGAACGCCAATCTAATTGCCACAGTGAAAACCGCCCCATCTCGCGAACAGGACGGCCCGTGACCTACCTCGCATCCTTTCTCGAGGGCATCATCACCTTCATCTCCCCCCGCCTACTACCCATGCTGCCCATCTACCTGGCCTACTTCGCCGGCGACGAGCGGCTCGATAGCGGCGCCACCAAGTCCTAGATGGCAGAGATCCTCGCCCGCGTTGCCTTCTACGCCGGCCGGCCCAACGCATGGGCCGCCTTCAAGATAGCTAAAGAGGACGCCATGAGTTCGGAACGGCAGGACGAACTAGAACATGGCCTCGTCGATGCGGCGAACGGTCTCGCGGTAGTCGTAAGTCGGCGGGGTCCAAGGGGCGGCAGCGCGGCTGAGCTGAACCCCATGCGCGCCCCTCATTTCAAAGAGAGCCATACCCGCATTCAATCTACAGTTTGATGGCCATACGACCCGAATCTCCTATGCGGCTGAACCCGAAACGGGCATAGAACGCCGCCGCCGAATCGTCCTCGGGATCGACCACAAGCGCCCGTGCACCGGCGATCGCCGCGACCTTGGAGGCGTTGATGATCGCATCGCGCAGCAGGGCGGCGCCAAGCCCTATTCCATTAAATTCGTCGTCCACGCCCAACATCCCCAGAAGCACGGCGGGGACCTGGGAGGGGGCGTTGCGGGCGAGCCATCCTCCGCCGATGTCGGACCGCACGATGGAATGCGTGCTCAGCGTATAGAAGCCCGCCACGCGCCCGGCGCCGCGCGACACGTAGACCACGGCCGTTCCCCGCACGCGAGCGGTTGCGGCATGGCGCGCGGCCCACGAATCAACGATTTCGACGCCGCAATGGAAGCCCTCTATACCCTCCCCCGCCGCAAGCTGGACGGGCCGGGAGAGCCCGGCCGTCATACCCAGATCTCCTCACGGGCAAGAAGCTCGCGGGTCGACTCCGGCAGCGGGGCGTCGAGAATCGAGCAGAACTCCTCGAATACTGGCCCCGTGAGCCGCGTAAGGCGCGCTGCCTCTATATCTGCTGCCGCCCCTCATCGAGCTTGGAGGTCGACCACTGCGTGAGCGTCTGGCCCCTGAGCGCCGCTGCCTCCTCGTAGCTGGCTCGCTGGGAGCTGGTGAGTCTCAGGTCCATCCTGCAGGGCTTTTCCAAAGCAGGCGTTGCCATGTCGTCCTCCTCTTTAAGCGCGACATCTGTACGGAATTACTACGTACGATTGTAGCGCTGAGGAACCAGCGCATCTATATGGCGTTGCAGCGAGCACCATATACGGCATGGAGCCGAGCATTCTGGATCGAACGCCTGCCCGCTGGAATTCGATACCTTCGTCGCCGACATTGCAAGCATCCTCAGACTGCAGGATTTGTAGCGAGCGCACGGGAGCAAGGTGCGCTCCATTGGATCGGCGCCCTTTCTCGGACCATTGCCATGAAGCATCAGTTCGCTTACGCAACAAGCGTCAAGCGCGGCATACGCTGGCTAGCCAAGCGAGATAGAAAAGCGCTTCTCAAGGTTCGCGATGTCCCATTCATTGGGCAGCACCCATGTGCTGTCGACGATGACCACCTCAACCTCGTCCCAGTCGCGCGCGAGGCAGATACCATCGGGCAGATCAGCGGCGATGAGGTCCCCAATAGACGGAAATGAAACCCAGGCGTGCTCGCCATTCCCATCGACCTGGAAATTGACCTTAATGATAGACGCCAAAATAGATAACTGGCATTGCAGGAGTCTTGCGACTGCAAGCGCACTGGCGCTACTTCGCGTAGCAAACTTTCTCGGGAAACACCCCGTCCGCCTGGATATGGTACGCGATCTTCGATATGAGGCTGAACGCCTGGATGTCGATGCCGTCAGGGTCGCAATGCGTCGCGTTCGAGCAGTTGTGCACCGCGAGCGAACCCGCCTCCACGAGCTCATAGAAGTCCACGTTCTCCGCCATGCCGCTCAGCGGAATGCCTTGGGGGTAACGCTTCGTACGCACGATCTTGCGCGCCGACGCGATGGGCTCGAACTCAATGTAGATTTCACCATCAAGCTTGGGGGCGTCGTTTTTCCGGTTCCAGTTCTCGCATTCGTAGGCGTAGAGCGCGGCGCGGTCGTCGCTGTCAATGAGAACCGCCCTGCCAGCGTATCCAAGGCTCATGGCGACGCCTCCAAACCCCATCCATGTTGAGCACGCCCTGTCAGGGCGGTTTCGCGCTATCTATTTCTTCGACTTCGCGCAGGTGCAGCCGAAGCTGACGTCGCCCACGCGCTTCACCGTCTGCCTGCCGCAGCTCGCGCAGCGAACGACAAAGAGCTGTTCTCCGGGACGCGCTCCCCGGAGCAGTTCGACGAGCTCGTAGCCGTTCTTGCGGACCAACGGCCTGACCGACACACAGGCCATCGAACGAAATCCGGAATTTGCTAATTCCAATTTGCAAATTATGGCCAAGACGCCGCGCTAGATAATTCGGCAATTGCAGTTGCCGAATCGCCGTCTTTAGAACAAGAGGTCCCCCACGCCAACGCGTCAGCCTTGCTCCTAAATCCGATTCTGCAGATCCTCAGGCGAAGGAAGGTACTTCGCGAAGTCGCCCGGCAGCACATCACCCAGGCGGTATTCACTTACGCCAATAGGCTGATTGATATCCTTGAGCGCATACTCCGCCACAACGTCGTTTTTCTCTTTGCAAAGCAACAGTCCGATGGTGGGGTTATCGCCCTCGCCCCTCAACTCGCCATCGACGGCGGAAACGTAGAAGGTCAGCTTCCCCGTGTACTCGGGCTTGAACGCGGTATTCTTGAGTTCGACGACAATATAGGAATGCAGCATCACATTGTAGAACAGCAGGTCGATATAGAAATCCTCCCCGCCCACCGCAAGGTGATACTGCCTGCCCATGAAAGCGAACCCCGTCCCCAACTCCAGCAGGGTCTTGGTGACGTTCTCGACCATCTGCTGTTCGATCTCATGCTCCCGGTGGCCCTGCCTGGTAGTGATGAAGTCGAACACGTATGGGTCTTTGAGCGCCTGCTGGGCGAGTTCGCTCTCCGGTGCGGGCAAGGTGCGAGAGAAGTTGGTCACCTTGCCAGCGAGCTTCTGGCGCTCATAGAGCCGCAAATCGATCTGATGGTCAAGGACCACACGCGACCAGCCATTTTCGATAGTCGCATTCAGGTACCACAATCGCTCTTTCCCGGGCTCGGTCTTGTCGAGGAGCAGCATCATGTGACCCCATGGAATTGTGCAGCACCTGCTGCACAATTCAGAATCCACCTCACGAGCGAACTTCGCCATGTACTTGAGACTACGGACCGAGAATCCCCTGATGCCGGGGAATGCGGCCCTAATGTCCTTCGACAGAGTTTCGATGTATTTGTTGCCCCACTCCGAGCGCGCCACAAGCTCGTTGCCTATGAGCCAGTACATGCGAATCATCTCTGCAGAAGCCTTCTGCGCCGCATTCGACCGCGCGGAAGAGATAACCTTGACCACACGACCGAGAGACTCTTTGTATTCACCCGTGTTCAGCAACATGGCAGCTCCTCCAGTTTATAGATTGCACAACGGACGGCACACAATGTGACACCCTTCTCAGGCGAGCATAGCACGCCGACCGGACATAACGTCGCACCTCAATCTCACCGGAAATATCGACGAGAACAACCATCGAAAAGTAATTAAGGATACGAAAACGGAGCAGAACCGTTCTCGCGGTCCCGCCCCGATAAGCCCGACGGCCTCACTAGATGCGGTTATTGCGGCGAACCCGTCGCCTTCATGAAGCGCCCCGCGGCGGCATGGGCCTTGGCTGCGCTCGGACAGCTTGCGGGCTACAGAGCCCCGAAGCGCGGCGCTTCCCGGTCGTCCACGACGCAGGATCCGTAGTTTAGCTCCGTGATGCGGGCGTTGAGCTTGCCCAGAAACTCGAGCATGAGGGGCTTGTCGGCCTTCCCCTGCCCCTCGTTGAACCAGCAGTCTTGGCCGTTCGAGTCGAACTCGTAATACGACGAGCAAAGCTCGCAAATCTGATTGCTGAGAGTCTGCAGGGCCTTATCGTCATCGATCGCGAGGATGCCAGTCCGGACCTTGCCGTCGATGAACTCGTCCTTCCACAGAGGCCAAACTAGGAAGTCGAGTGAGCTCTCGAGAGTCCTTAACATTGTACCTTTCCGCTCTTCAATGAATAAGCGCTGACAAGGAAGCCGTTTAAGCCCACGCCTACAAGATGGAGACGCCCGCCGCCGCATTCGCAAATCTGTTCGCAACCTTCCCGACCGTTCGCTTTCTTGATTATGCTGGATACGACGTGCCCATCCCTATTTACATCGCACAAGAGCTTTAACATTTCAGATTCGGTGACGGGACTGCGGACTTTTTCTTAGAAAATCCTACGCCGCATAGCCCAGCGCGAGACGGTGTAGATGCAGGAATTCATCCGCAGTCCCCTGTGCCTTATAATGATTGTCAATAGTTAAGTGCATAACTTAAACAATTTCGTAGATAGGTTTCTCCGATGGTTTTCGATAAAGAAGCTTCTTTCGAAGAAGCGGTCATCACCGTGCTGAAGCAGCACGGCTGGGACGACGCGGAGGGCGTGCTTCGCTATCCCACCGAGCAGGACCTCATCGATAACTGGGCGAAGATTCTGTTTCGGAACAACGCCGACATAGACCGCCTGAACGGCTGCCCGCTCACCCAGGGCGAGATGGCGCAGGTCATCGAACAAATCGAAACGCTCAAAACCCCGCTCGCGCTCAACGGGTTCATCAACGGAAAGACCGTCGCCATCACGCGCGACAACCCCGATGATGCGCTTCACCTTGGCAAGGAGGTAAGCCTAAAGATCTACGACCGCCAGGAGATCGCCGCCGGCCAGAGCCGCTATCAGATAGCTCAGCAGCCAGTCTACCCCGCGAAGAACAAGCTATTAAACGACCGCCGCGGCGACCTATGCCTGCTCATCAACGGCATGCCCGTCATCCACATCGAACTCAAGCGCAGCGGCGTGCCCGTGAGCCAAGCCACCGGCCAGATCGAGAAGTACGCCCACGAGGGCGTGTTCACGGGGCTCTTCCGCCTGACGCAGATCTTCGTGGGGATGACCCCCGACGAGGCACGCTACTTCGCCAACCCCGGCACGGGCGCGTTCAACCCGAACTTCTTCTTCCACTGGGAGGACTTTAACAACGAGCCCGTCTGCGCGGGCGACAAACCCGGAACCGACGAATGGAAGCGCTTTACCTCAACGCTGCTCTCCATCCCCATGGCGCACCAGCTCATCGGCTTCTACACCGTGGCCGACAGCTCGGACGGCTGCTTGAAGGTCATGCGCAGCTACCAGTATTACGCGGCTGCCGCCATATCCGACAAGGTGCGCAGATGCAAGTGGGACGAGAGGCCCAAGAGCAGCGCCCCGGGGCGTCCCGGCGGCTATATATGGCATACCACCGGTTCTGGCAAGACCATGACGAGCTTCAAATCTGCCCAGCTTATAGCCGACTCGCACGACGCCGACAAGGTGGTCTTCCTCATGGATCGCATCGAGCTGGGCACGCAATCGCTCTCCGAGTACCGCGCATTCGCCGACGACGCCGACGACGTGCAGGGGACCGAGAACACGCAGGTGCTGAAGTCGAAGCTCGCGAGCGACGACCCCAAGAACCGCCTCATCGTGACCTCTATCCAGAAGATGAGCAACGTGAAAGCTGGTGAGGGCAGGATCACCCAGGCGGAGCTCGACCGCCTAGCCTCAAAGCGAATCGTGTTCGTCATAGACGAGTGCCACCGCTCCACCTTCGGCGACATGCTCCAGGACATACGCCGGGCTTTCCCCAACGCGCTGTTCTTCGGCTTCACGGGCACGCCGATTCTCGACGAGAACCAGAAGAAGGGCTCCACCACCGCCATGGTGTTCGGCGAGTGCCTGCACCGCTACAGCATCGCCGACGGCATCCGCGACGGCAATGTGCTGGGCTTCGACCCGTACATGGTGACAACCTTCGACGACCACGACGTGCGCGAGGCCGTAGCCCTTGAGCAGGCTAAGGCTTCAAGCATCGGCGAGGCCATCTCCGACGAGCGCAAGAGCAAAGTCTTCTACCACTACATGGACCAGACGAAGGTTCCCATGGGTCCCATGGTTGACGGCGCCGGCAACCGTATCAAGGGCATCGAGGACTTTCTGACCCGCGCTCAGTACTGGCCCGACACGCCACACCACGGCAAGGTCGTCGAGGACGTGCTACGGCGCTTCCCGGTGCTCTCCCACGGCGGCAAGTTCCACGCAATCCTGGCGACCAGCTCCATTCCTGAGGCCATCGACTACTACCGCGCCTTCAAGAGGGAGGCTCCGCAGATGAAGGTGACGGCGCTCTTCGATCCAAGCATCGACAACGATGCCGGCTCCACCGTGAAGGAGGACGCCCTGGTCGAGCTTATCGAGGACTACAACAAAGCATATGACCAGGAGTTCACCATTCCCACCTGGCCCGCCATGAAAAAGGACATCTCGGCGCGCCTTTCCCATAAGAAACCCTACGGCAACGTCGACGCCAACCGAGAGGGCCGCATCGACCTGCTCATCGTGGTGGACCAAATGCTCACAGGTTTCGACTCCAAGTGGCTCAACACCCTCTTCCTCGACAAGGTCATCGACTACGAGAGCATCATCCAGGCCTTCAGTCGCACCAACCGCCTGTTCGGCCCTGACAAGCCCTTCGGTACCATTCGCTACTACCGCCGCCCCCACACTATGAAGGGCTACATCGAGGCTGCGGTGAAGCTGTACTCAGGCGACCGTCCGCTCGACATGTTCGTACAGAAGCTCCCGGACAATATCGCGATGATGGACGCACGACTGCAGGAGATACTCATGGTGTTCGAGGCCGCGGGCGTTGGTGATCTCTCGAAACTTCCCGCATCGCAAGAGGCCAGGCGCAAGTTCGCCAAGGAGTTCGTTGAGCTCAATGAGTTCCTCGAGGCCGCGAAGGTGCAGGGCTTCACATGGGAGCAGGACACTTATGAGTTTGAGGAGGAGCCGGGAGAAGGCGAGCCGAGCAGCAAGTCCTTCTTCGTGCAGCCGGTCATCGACGAACGGACCTACCTCATCCTCGTGCAGCGTTACAAGGAACTGTTCGCAGGAGGGGGCGGCCCTGGCGACACACCCGAAGCGCCCTACGAGCTCGACGGTCATATAACCGAGATCGACACGGGGCTCATAGACAGCGACTACATGAACGCGAACTTTGAGAAGTGGCTGAAATGCCTTGAGCAGGACGACGAGGGGCTCGCCGCCGCGCGCGAGGAGCTCCACCGATCGTTCGCGTCCCTGAGCCAAGATGACCAGCGCTTCGCCGAGCTGTTCCTTCACGACGTCGAGAGAGGAGACGCCGCCCTGGAAGATGGCAAAACGCTGAGGGATTACATCACGACCTATGCCCGCAGGGCGAAAAACGCTCAGGTTGAGCGAGTCGTCGAGGCGCTCGGCATAGACGGCGGGCTTCTTACCACCATGGCCGCACTCGACTTAACGGAGTCAAACATTAACGAGTTCGGGCGCTTCGACGATTTGAAGGACTCGGTGGACAAGGCGCGCGCCAAGACCTTCTTTGAGCAGAAGGAAGGCAAAACGCTTCCCTTATTCAAGGTGAACACCCGTACGGCGGCGCTGTTAAAGAAGTTCATCCTGGAAGGCGGCTTCGACATCGACGAATGAACAGTGATTTTCAACAGGCGAAATCGAGAGTTTGTCTATCCGAGGGGGCGTATGTGACCATGCGCCCCCTCGCTTCGTCTTGGGAACAGCGTAAGCTGGGGGAATTCAGCAAGAAGATAACCACCAAGAACGCTGACGGCGGTCTTTCGGAGACGTTTACAAATTCTGCCGAGCAAGGCGTCATCAGTCAGCTCGACTACTTCGACCATGACATTACTAACGACGCGAATATCAGTGGTTACTATGTAGTTCAACCCGACAACTTCGTCTACAACCCACGGATTTCTGTAACGGCGCCTTGTGGTCCAATCAACAGAAACCGCCTGAACAGAGCGGGTGTCATGTCCCCGTTGTATACAGTCTTTTCGGTAGATGGGAGCATGGACAAAACCTACTTAGAGCACTATTTCAAAACGTCCAGGTGGCATGATTTTATGTTCCTCGAAGGCAATTCGGGGGCGAGGTCTGACAGATTTTCAATCTCCGATGCAACGTTTTTCGAGATGCCTATTCGGTGCCCAAAAATTCCGGAACAAAAGGCGATAGCGAAGCAGCTCGAAACAATGGATTCCCTCATCACCCTTCATCAGCGTGAGCCACCTCACATGATGAAAGAGGGTAAAAATGCCAATCAACATCAATGAAGAATCGCTTTTCTGCGATTACTACTCGCAATGGATCAGCGTCTACAAAGAAGGGGCCATCCGTGAGGTCACCATGGGAAAGTACCGGCTCACGCAGTCTTGGCTCGCCAAGCTGATTCCAGACCTCAAGATAAAAGATCTCGACCGGACATCGTACCAGCAGCTCATCAACGGTTACGCAGAGCACCACGAGCGCCAGACAACCATGGACTTCCACCATCAGCTTAAGGGGGCGATCCTTGACGCAGTTGACGAAGGGCTCATCCCCCGCGACCCTACGCGCAAGGCCATCATCAAAGGGAAACAGCCGCGTGCGAAAAAGATCAAGTATCTCAACCAGTTTGAACTTCATGCCATGCTCGGCGACCTTGATTTATCAGGCGGGCCGAGTTGGGATTGGCTCATTCTCATAGTCGCTAAAACGGGCCTGCGCTTCTCCGAGGCCCTTGGGCTTACTCCCGAAGACTTCGACTTCGCCCATCAAACGCTCTCGGTGAACAAGACCTGGGATTACAAGAACGGTGGCGGATTCGTCCCCACGAAAAATGCCTCATCGGTGCGGAAGGTTCAACTCGATTGGCAACTCATTATGCAACTTTCTGGGCTGCTCAAAGATCTTCCGCCGGCTGAGCCCATATTTGTGAAGGGAAAGGTCTATAACTCGACGGCCAACGGCGTCTTGGCGCGCCATTGCAAAAACGTTGGGGCGCCCGTCATATCTGTCCACGGGCTAAGGCATACACACGCGTCGCTTCTGCTGTTCGCCGGCGTCTCCATCGCCAGCGTATCCCGAAGGCTTGGACACGCAAGCATGACCACCACCCAGGAAACCTATCTGCACGTCATTCAAGAGCTTGAGAACAAGGACATTGATATCGTCATGAGGGCTCTTTCGACTCTTATTTAACCTGTATCAGCAAATCGTGGCTCACGCTGATGAAGGGTGATGAGGGAATCGAGATCAAGAACGATCGAAGATATGCACCTCTGCTCGCTTTCCGACGGGTAAGAGATTTCGACTTCGGCGATATCGTTGCCATGGATATGTACGACTGATTTTCCTTGTGCTCGCTTTGCTAAATCGTCATGAGCTTTGCTGTACGTTATAGCAAGTGCGGTGTAGTCTGGGTCGAGATTGCATACCGGAGTGATGACATTCAAATCACCTCCCAAAATGATACCTGACCTGCGCACGGATGATGCGACGGCAATATCTTCTGCCGTTTCCCCGGATGCGGGAACGATCACTTCGTTACCCTTTGAAAGAAGTGATCCATCTTGCTCAACGGTAAAAGTGTCCACGTCCTCTATGCGTGATTCATATTGGGTATACAGGCGTCCATACAGAATCAGTGGGGTGCCGACGTCCCTAATGTTGGCTTTGCTGTAGCCATGCCCCTTAGAAAACGCACAAAGCTCTCCCAACTCACGCTGTTCCCAAGATGGAGTCGTTCAATCTGGATAATCGCTTGGGAACAGCGTAAGTTCGGGGAACTATATCGACCTGTGTCTGAAAAGAACGATTTGACCTTCGGCCGCGATAAGATTATTTCCGTTGCGAACATGTACTTCAACTCTGCCGTATACGTGACCGAAGACTCATATCTAGCAACCTACAACGTAATGCGCCTCGGCGATATTGCCTTTGAGGGCAATCGAAGCAAGCGTTTTGCCCATGGACGTTTCGTTGAAAACACAATTGGCGATGGCATAGTTTCCCACGTTTTCAAGGTGTTTCGACCCGTTGGCAACAATTATGACCTTGCTTACTGGAAGCATGCCATCAACAACGAGAAACTGATGAAGGACGCTTTAACGCGCTCCACAAAAGCATCCACCATGATGCATGAGCTCGTGTCGTCCGACTTCCTTGAAGAGTCGACCTTAGTGCCGACCTTGGACGAACAGCGAGCTATAGGGATAGCAATTGATTCAATCGACAACCTCATCACCCTTCATCAGTGACAGTCCAATGGCAAGGCGCACAACATTATTATCCTCAGTAGAACGAAAAACCGCCAACTCGACATAGCGAAATCGGCGGTTCTAGGGCTCGAAACTAGAAGCAACTCACGAAAGATATTAAACGAACATCCTATCCAACAGCGATTTCTTGATATTCCTTAACAGCTCAAGCTTACGCTGATGAAGGGTGATGAGGTTGTCGAGTTGCTTAAACATAGACCCTATTGCAGCCTGCTCATCCTTTGAAGGGAAGGCGAATTCTCCGGCCGCCAGACCCTTTCCAGATATCTCCAGGAAGGTTGATCCAGAGGCCTTCCGTTCAGCGAACTTCTTGATTCGGTCGGTCATGGAGTAGACGAAGTACACGTCGGTATCATCGTTCACGACTAAAGACTGGAAGCCTTGATTTGTACATGCTGACCTGCGAAGAATCGCCGTATTGCCAATGCCCGCGCGACTTGTGAAAAGAATTGTTTTACCAGCTGGAAGGAATGTTGCCGAACAGCTATCGTAACCAGCCTGGGTTATCCTTCGAACACTTCTGTCGACGTAAACCTGCTCACCTAATTCGGCGGGCGAATACCAGTCTATATCGCCATCCCAGTACGCATCGTTATTGGTGCTCGGCGTGCCGCCGCCCACAATGGTGGCGACGTCTCCCAACTTACGCTGTTCCCAAGGGTCAGTGAAACCCTCGAAGCGGATTTCGGGCTCGGTCTCGCCGGGCTTCGGAAACATCTTGTCGAGCATCGATTTCTTCACCGTGCACAGCTTGTCGTACTTACGCTGATGAAGGGTGATGAGGGTGTCGATCTCGCTCAACGCCGAGCCTATGGCAGTTTGCTCCGACAAGCCAGGAAATCTTACTTGTGTATCTTGCAGTGCGGCCTTTGAAACGGAAATCACCTTGATCCCCTGCATTAAGGGAAGAAGCTGTCTGTGGTATGCATCGGAATTAAGGTAGTGTCCCAGGTAACCCGTCCCAAAGGGGAATCGAGGTCGCGTCGGTATCGTATGCAACCCCGAGATAGTTGGCTCTTTGGGTAGTTTCCGCAGTTCAACACACTTGCCAGCCGCTTCGTCTTCTGCTGTGTCGGCGAAAATGACATCACCTTCGCGAAGTATCGACCCAGCAAATTTGGGAAGCACTGTATCGTCGGTAATGAACGGCAAATCGCTTCGTTCGCCATCGAGGCAATCACCGAACTTAATAAGAATATCTCCGTAATGAACATTGCGAGCAGTGCCATTATCGCCATTCAAATCAGCGCGTGAAAGAGTGTTGTTCTTCAAGAACTCGAAGCAGTCTCCCAACTTACGCTGTTCCCAAGGGTCAGTGAAACCTTCGAAGCGGATTTCTGGGATATTTTGTTTTTCTGCCATGCTACTCACCGCCCAACAGCTTGCGCAGCTCGGCGATGCCCGCCATATCGTACTCGTTGCCCCTAAGCTGCCCCAGCATGGCTGCCAACTGACGTTCTGCCTCGTCAATCTGGTTGCACACATCCGAGTAGGTTGTCGCATACTTGGCATTGAGTGCCGTGATCTTCGCGATGAAGTCGTCCACGACGGCTTTGGGAAGAGCCAGAAGCTCGGCCTGCAGCGGCTCTATCCACTTGGCAACCAGCAGATCGTCGCACTGGGCATCGGTCAGGCCCTCGATGACCTCCTTGGTCGTCTCCTCAAGAGCCGCTTTCGCTTCCTTGTTCGCCTTCTTGAGGCCTTTCTCCTCATCGAGCAGCGCCTGCGCACGAACCAGACCTTGCTCGAAATCGTTTTCGGGGTGCTTTCCGATAGCCTTCACGGCCTTCTTGAGCTCTGCCGCCACAAACGAGCCTTCGTCGCTGACAGCAGCGGAAGATTCCTTGTCCACCTCGTCGAAGCTCTCGAGAATCTCGTCAATTTCCTGCGATATCTCGCCTAGGCGGGAATCGCGGGAAGCAATCTCCTTGACGTCTTCGGCAAGCAGGCGTTCTTGCACAAGCGCAAACGGCAGGATGCGGCCAGCCCAGCCGTCCTGCACCTCGACGTCTTTGCCGTTCTTCTTCTTGACCACCATGTTCGGGTCTACCTTGCGCACGGCGCCTTTCCCCTCGGTCTGGATGACCTCCAGGTCACCGGAGATTCCCGCCCAGGCGTCGTCGAGCGCCTGGTAGGCGTCGTAGCCGTCGATAAGGGCCACGCCCGCCAGCGCGTCTTTCAAAAGCTCTGCGATGGCCTCTTCCTCCGCCACGGTATCGACTTCATCGGCACCGTCTACCAAACGGCTTCGCAGCGCGGCAGGTAAATTGCTTATCGCATCACGGTAGCCGCCCAGGAAGGCGCGGACGTCGGCGTTTCCCTTCGCCGCTTGCGCAACGTCGTCGGTCGCGGGCGCAAGGCACGACCCGCCGGCGTCGCGGTAGAGCTGCCCTTTGAGGCTCGGCCATACCTTCCAGTAGCGCTCGAGCGCATCGACTTCGACCTTCGGCACGCCGCCGAACATGGTGGCGTACATATCCCAACTCTCGGCGGCCGCGCTCGAGTCCACATAGCGTGGGATGTTGAGGTTGTAATCGTTGGCGCGTATCTCGTCGATGGTCACCAAACGGCTGAACTTGTCTACGGTTGCGTTCGCTGTCACGACGTCGACGATACGCTTGATGTCGCTTGCTCGCAGCTTGTTGTTCTTGCCTTCCTTCACAAAGTGCTTCGACGCATCCACGACCAGCACGTCGCTGCTCTCGCGCTGCTTGCGAAGCACCATGACGATGGTCGGGATGCCCGTACCGAAGAAGATGTTGGCAGGAAGCCCGATGATTGCTTGAATATGGCGGTTCTCTACCAGGTTCTTGCGAATAGCGCCTTCCTCGCCGCCGCGAAACAGCACACCATGGGGCAGAACGATGCACATGATGCCGTCGGGGCGCAAGTGGTACAAATCATGCAAAAGGAAAGCGTAATCGGCCTTGGATTTAGGGGCAACGCCGAACTTGAAACGCGGATCGAGCTCCTTGTCTTCGGGATCCCAGTTCTGGGAGTACGGAGGATTAGACACCACGGCATCGACGAACAGCGGATCGTAGGTCTCGTCCTTGTTCTCGACCGTATCGAACCAGGGCCAATCGTCTTCGAGCGTATCGCCATTGCGCGCCACGATGTTGTCGGGGAGTATTCCGCGCATAACCAGGTTCATGCGCGTGAGGTTGTAGGTGTTTTCCTTGAGCTCTTGAGCGTAGTACTTGATGGAGTCCGGGTCGCCGTTGCGGCGCGCCACGGCCTTGCCGATGTTGATGAGCAGCGAGCCAGATCCACTCGTGGGGTCGTAGATGGTGATGTTCTCGCGTCCGGCCAGGTGCCACGAGACGATCTCGCTCATGAGCATGGAAACCTCGTGCGGGGTGTAGAACTCGCCGGCCTTCTTGCCGGCGTTGGCGGCGAAGTTGCTGATGAGGTACTCGTAGATGAAGCCCAGCACGTCATAGTCCTGGCGGCCGTCCATCGGGATGTCCTTGATGAGGTAGATAAGGTTGCGGGCAGCCTTGGACTGGCTCCGTGCGTCGGTGCCGAGCTTGAAGAGACCGGTCCGCAGCGTGTCGAAGATGCCATCGAAGACACGCTTGCGAGCAGGGTCGATATTGCGGCTAAAGGCGGAAAGGGCGTCGCGAACGTTCGAAATCTCGAAGTCGCCGCCCTTGGCGACCCAGGTGGAGAAGAGGTTCTCGTAGGCGATGAAGTAACCGCACTCGCCCTTGACAAACTCGACCGTCTCCTCGTCGTCTTCCACCAGGCAGGGCAGGTCCTCCTCGGCGAAGTCGCGCGCCTTAAGGCGGACAACCTCGGTTTCGGACAGGAACTTGTAGAAGATGAATCCCAGAATGTAGTCTTTGTACTCGTTGGCCTCGATCTTGGAGCGCATCTTGTTGGCGGACTCCCATATCTTGGAGGCCAGCTGCTGCTTGTTCATCTAGTTTTCCTCGCTTCTATAGACTTGATTGAGCGTTTCTCCGTCGTCGTTTACCCATTCGGTCCAGCCGTTCTGACTGCCGCCGAGCACGAACACCGCCGCAGCGCTGGGCGTCGGGAACTCGAGGTCTTCGGCAAGGTCTGCGATGCCACACGAATCGCCGAAGATCTCCCTGCGCGCTGCTGCAACACCCACGTTCTTCAGCACGGGCCTCGAGAGGTTCACCTTCGAGCCAGCGAGCACGGTGAAATGCCCTGTGACCTTGTCATAGTGCCCCGCCCCGCGTATGCCGTTCTTCTTCGTGTGGAAGACTGCCGAAGCACCCGCGGGACCCCGATCGACCCTGTCGAGGTCGTACCCCAGAGCTGCCATCCTGAAGAGGATCCTCTCGTGAAGGCGCTCGACGGCCTCTTCCTTGTACGGGTCGACGTAAGGCCTGGGCGTCGCCGAGTTGTCGGTCTCGTACGAGCCGTGGGTGCGTACATAGTCAATGGCCTTCGCCTCGAGGACGTCCAGTGCGTCCCTGCTGATGTTCTGGTCGTCATCAAGGAACATGATGGCCTTGTTCCAGAACTCCTTCTTTGCCTTGTGCGCATCGAGCCGGGCGATGCCCTGAGTCGTCTGCCCAGCGTAGACGCGGCTCACGTTGCCGTGGTCCTCGTCGAGCAGGTAGTAAATGCCGCGCTGTGGGATGTTTGGCAGCGACTTCGCCTCGGCGAGGTCCTCCCTCGGAACAACGACGGTCACGAGCGACTCACCGTCGATGCGGCAGATGCGTATGCGGTCCGGCTGCGCGTCTATGAGCTGGACGGTGAGAGTCTTGACCCGGATCATGCTCACGCCCCTTTCTTCGCGAGCTCTTCGATCATGCAAGCGCGCACAAAAGCGGAGAAGCTCATGCCCCGCAGGGCTGCCTCCTCCTTCGCCGCGTCACGCAAGGTGTCAGGGATGCGCAAGGTCACGGAAACCTGGTCGCCATTCACCAGGAAGCTCCTGATTTCGGTCTCGTCGGGATTACCCTTGATGAGCTCTTTGTAGCTTTCAGGCATCTGCACTCCCATCACTCGAAATGCAATACAAATGCGTTTGCAGCATTATATCGCGGCGTCACGGGGCGGCACTGGGAAGGGGGAGCAGCGGTCATGATCACCCGAACACAAAGCAACAGCCCGTGCCGGCGGCAAAGATGAAACTCCCATGAACAGCAAAAAGCTCCTCGTTATCGAAACGCTCGCCCTCATCGTCCTTATCGCCGGGGCAGCTGCGCTCTACAGCTCCTTCAGCGGGATGGGCCACTCCCCCGTCCCCGCCTCGGCAAACGCATCGAGCGGCCAGTCGCAGGGATCCACGGGTGACGATCTGCAGCCCGCGCCCGACTTCACCGTACTCGACCGCGACGGCAACCAAGTCAGACTCTCCGACCTGCGCGGCAAGCCGGTTGTCCTTAGTTTTTGGGCAAGCTGGTGCGGCATCTGCAAAACCGGCATGTCGGACTTTGAAGAGGTGTACGCAGACACGGGCGAGAAGGTCCACTTCATGATGATCAACCTCACCACCGGCAGCGAAACCGAGGAAGTTGCCACCAACTATATCGATGAGAAGGGCTATACGTTCCCCATCTACCTGGACACGGAGATGGAAGCCACCAGCGCTTTTGGCGTAACCGGAGTACCCGTCACCTACTTTGTCGACAAGGAGGGCAACCTGGCGGCCTACGGACAGGGCCGGCTGGGCGTCGAAGGCATACGCCAAGGCATCGAGATGGCGGGCTAGCCACCCTTTCATAGACAGTTTCCCCCGCCCGCTGGGTACACTCTCAATCGTCAAACAAACCCCCACGTACGCGCCAGGAGGCACCATGGGTAAACACAAAGATGACTGCACCTGCAAACACGACCATAAGCATGAGCACAAGCACGGCGAATGCTGCGGCAAGCACGAGCATAGGCACGAACACGGCGACGGCGATTGCTGCTGCCACGGCCACGAAGAAGGCCATGTCTGCCAGGCGCCCAAGCGCGCCGAGGAGTTCCGCGCCCTGCAGCGCGAGCTGTGGACCCGCTCTTACCTGCTAAAGATCACCGAGTTCGACGGGGCCACGGTTGCACCGGAGAACGCCGCCCCCGCCCGCGGCGAAGCGATGGCCGCGCTCGCCGGCGAGCACCACCAGATCCTCACCAGCGAACGCGCCCAAAAGCTGGTCCATAAGCTCAACAAGGCACTCTCCAAGGGCAAACTCGACGACGCCCAGCTCGCCGACGAGGTCCGCGTCTTCGAGCGCGACCAACGCGAGGCCATGGCATTCCCCAAGGAAGAGGTCGAAGCGTGGAGCCGCCTCACCTGCGAGGCGGACGCCGTGTGGCACAAGGCCAAGCTCGCCAACGACTGGGATTCCTTCGAGCCCTATATCGACCGCATGGTCGAGGCGCTCAAGCGCCAGGCGGGCTATCTCGATAGCGCCCGCGATCCCTACGACGTCTGGCTCGACCAGTACGAGCGCGGTATGGACGCGGCGGCCTACGACAAGTTCTTCTCGCAGGTCCGCGAGACCGTGGTTCCGCTGGTCCGCGACATCACGGAGCGCGGCGAGCAGCCCCAGGCGGATTTCCTCACCGCGCGCGTGCCGGAGAGCGTCCAGCGCAACCTGTCCTTCGACCTTATGAAGCTGGTTGGCTTGGACATGGCCTCCACCACCCTGGCGTTTACCGAGCATCCCTTCTCGGAGGGCTTCAGCGTGGGCGATGCGCGCGTGGCGACGCACATCTACGAGGACAACCTCATGAGCAACGTCTACTCCGTCATCCATGAGGCCGGCCACGCCATCTACGAGCTGGGCGTCGACCCCGCCTACGCCTTCACCTGCCTTGAGGGCGGCACCTCCATGGGCATCCATGAGAGCCAGAGCCGCTTCTTCGAGAACACCGTCGGCCGCTCCCGCGCCTTTATGGGCCCCCTGCTCGCGCTGCTTCGCAAGCACGCGCCGGAGGTCTACAACAACGTGGACGAGGATGCGCTCTACCGCGCCGTCAACATCGCCCAGCCCTCGCTCATCCGCACCGAGGCCGACGAGCTCACCTACCCGCTGCACATCATGATCCGCTACGAGATCGAGCGCATGCTCTTCTCCGGCGAGGCCACGGCCAAGGACGTTCCCGCCCTGTGGGCTCAAAAGACCAAGCAGTACCTGGGGCTGGACGTCCCCACCCACACCGAGGGCGCCCTGCAGGACACCCACTGGTCCGGCGGCGCGTTTGGCTACTTCCCCAGCTACGCGCTCGGCAGCGCCTACGATGCACAGTACGTTCCCGCCATGCGCGCGGCGGGCATCGACCTGGAGGCAGCCTGCGCCGCAGGCGACCTGGCCCCGGTACGCACCTGGCTGGGAGACAACATCTGGCGCTTCGGCCGCGGCAAGGACGCCCCCGAGCTCATCACCGGCGCTTGCGGAGCCCCCTTTGACGCCACGTTCTTCTGCGAATACCTCTCCGCCAAATTCCGCGACCTGTACAAGCTCTAGAAACACGGCAGTACGGCGCTGCTGTTTTTCGCCGCATCAGCTTGCGTCTTTGGACGAGCATCGCTTTGGGCGGCCCCGCGCGGGTCGCCCTTTTCTTTGGAACGCGACGGCGAACGGCACCGTGAAGCGGCGAGCGGCAGATGGCATTTCTCACCGATGCAAATGGGTATCCTGTTGCCTAACGTAGACCGTTCTGAAGCCGAGCGGCGCCCGCGACGCCCCGTAGCCAGCGCGCGGCACCGTCCTTGAGCCCAGAACCCGTTCGAAGGAGCGCCTATGCTCTACGCAATCTTCAACCTCTTTGGCGGCCTTATAGGCCTCGTCCTCATCCTGCTTGTGATCGCAGCGCTCACCGGCAACGTCTTCTTTGTGGTCAAGCAGCAGCACGCCGTCATCATCGAGCGCCTGGGCAAGTTCCACCGCATCGTCGGCGCGGGGTTCCACGCTAAGATCCCCTTCATCGACCGCAAGGCCGCCACGGTAAGCCTTCGCACCATGAAGAACGGATTCGATATCGACGTGAAGACCGAGGACAACGTCACCATCGGCCTGGAAGTCTCCGCCCAGTACCACGTCAGCTATGACATGGGCTCCGGCCCCGCGGATTCAGGCGTGTACAAGAGCTACTACATGTTGCAGCAGCCCGTCGCCCAGATGCGCGACTTCATCACGGACGCCCTGCGCTCCTCCATCCCCGTCTACACGTTGGACGAGGTCTTTGCCAAAAAGGACGACATCGCCAAGGACGTCAACGCCACCGTCTCCGAGCAGATGGACGCCTACGGCTTCACCCTGGTCTCCACGCTGATCACCAAGATCGCGCTGCCGGCGGAGGTCGAGGATTCCATGAACCAGATCAACGCCGCCCAGCGCACCAAGGCCGCGGCGCAGGACCTGGCCGAGGCGGACCGCATCCGCCGCGTCACCGAGGCCAAGGCGGAGGCGGAGGCCATGGAGAAGGCCGGCGAGGGTATCGCCAACCAGCGCAAGGCCATCGCCCTGGGCATCAAGGACTCCCTGGAGACCATCCAGGAGACCGGCGTTGGCAACGACGAGGCCAACCAGCTGTTCATGTTCACCCAATGGACCGAGATGATGAGCGAGTTCGCCAAGAGCGGCAAGGCCGCGACGGTGGTGCTGCCCACGGACTTCCGCGACTCCACCAGCATGTTCGAGCAGATCATCACCGCAGACCAAGCCGGCGAGGGCATCAAGGTTCCCGCCGTGGACCCAACCGAGTAGCACCTCGCCCGCTCGCGCAAGGTGACTCCCGGCGTCAAGCGCGCCAAACGGCAACGGCCCCGATCTCGCAATGGAGGTCGGGGCCGTCTTTTGCACAAACGCCTATTTAGACGAGTATTCGCCAGCACGCTCCTACGCCGTCAGGAACACCATGAAGATGATGAGGGCGAAACCGATGATGTCCGTGGGAGCGAAGAAGGTGCCCAGGAACAAGGCGCTGGTCACCGTGGCGGAAACGGGTTCCACCGTACCCAGCAGGCTGGCGCGCACAGAGCCAATGTCCTTCACGCCCTGCAGGTACAGCGCGTACGCCAAACAAGATCCCACAAAGATCAGCACCAGCAACGCGCCCCAGCCCACGCCGTCCAAAGCGGGCACGTTGTTCCACGGCTGGATAAAAATCGAGCTCACAATACCCGAGATAAACATCGCCGTACCCGTAACGATGGCGGAACCGTAGATGGGCAGAATGCTGGTGGGAATGATGGACATGCACGCAGCGCCCACCGCGGCGATAAGTCCAACCGCCAAGCCCTCGGGCGGAATCGCCAGCTGGGTGGGGTCGCCACCCGTAGCGATAAGGTACGTGCCGCCAAATGCCAAAAGCAAGCCGGCAAGCTCGCGGCGACGCGGCAGGCGCCGCACGGTCACGCACGTGTACGCCATAATCAGTACCAGCTGCAGGCATTGCAGCACCGTGGCCGTTCCAGCGTTGGTAAGGCGCACTGCCAACAGGTAGAAGAACTGATTGAAGAACACGCCGAACGCGGCGAGCATCAGCAACGTCTTAAGGTGCTTGGGCGTGGTGAGCAACCCGAACAGACGCTTACGGTCGAACATCATCACCACAATCAAAAATGTGGCGCCCGCAAGAATCTGGCGCATGCAGGTGAGCCACATGGTGTCGATGTCGTAATTCTCAAATAAAAAGCTGGCGCACGTGCCCGAGAATCCCCAAAACGTACCGCCGGCGAGCGTCGCGACAACGCCCACCAGCGCTTGGCGGGTCGCCTTATCATTCAGACGTTCACGCCATGCCTTACGCTGAGCACGCGACATGGCGTCGCGACCGTCAGACGGCACGCGCTCCTCGTCCGCCGCTTCCTCGGCAATAGCCTCCGCGGCATGCGCCCCTGTCTGATTCTCCGGCCCGGCGAGCTTGCTTGTCATGCGATTCTTCTCCCATCATTCGTCCCCATAGGCGTCCACCATATCGCACAACCACGCACTGCAACAACACCAAAAAGCAAGGTCACGGCAAGTTTTTTATAGCGCCACCCAAAACGATGCACCACGCTAAAGCATATACTGGGACAAGAAGGACACGAGTCCGACGCCCGCCCAGCTCGAACGCCGCCCATCGGCAAACGGAGGATAACATGGACCGCACCATGCAAGAGGCCATCGATATCATCGCAAGCGATTCCGCCATCGGCGAAATCGTGGACGAGCGCCTGGCGCAGGCGAGCTCCTATCACCGCGAAGCGCTCATCTCCCTCAAGAAACAAGAAATCTCATCCGCGCTCCAGCTCAACGTCTCCCCCAACAGCTGGCTTGTCGGCGCCCTCAAGACGCTCACCCAGCAAGACGGCAGCTTCGCCTACCCTCCCGCGGTCCTCGCCTCTGCTCTGGGCTGCAGCGAAGACCTCGTCCAAGCGACGCTCGACAACGTGGACGAGGTGCCGCTCGAAGATCGCTACCCGCTTGCCGTATCCGTCGCCCGGCTTATGCTTATCCTGAGTCGCTGACGCCGACGCTATTCGATAGGGTCTCCCGCCGCAAGCGGACTATCTACATCGCGCGCCCCCACCAGCGTACCGGTCTTTGGATACCAGCGAACCTCTGCCAACGGCTCCTCCAGCACGCGCTCGACCTGGGGCCAATCCGAAGCGTTGACGGAAAGGCGCGCGCTCGCCCGGCGGGCATCCGCCGCCGCGACGTCCTCGTAAAGATCGACCTCGATCGTGGTGGGCGTAAGCATGGAGCCGCGGCCGCTCGGACGGTTGACGCTCGCGCCGTAGAACGCGAACTCGTTCTGCCTCCACCCGCCAGAGAGGTCGTCGAGGACCTCGCCGAATGAAAGTGCACTGGCCACAACGGAGAACGCCGCCATCGCGCCGCAAAACACCACAAGGGCGGCCGAACCGGTATGCTTATACGCTATGGGGTTCTTCTTGCGGTAACGGCGATAGCAAACGGCCACCGCGCCACAGGCGATCGCGAGCGCGATTCCAACCACGCCGGTCTCGTCCGCAGAAGAAAGCGCCCCCATGGCAAAGACAAACGCCACGCCGTAGCAAAGAAATCCCAGGACAACGCCCTTGAGCTCCCTGCCAAGCTGGGTGGGGTCGATATGGGATCGATGCAAGCGCTGCAAATAGAGGCACGGCGTGAAGAGCGCCATCGAGATGCCAAACAGAATAAAGCCAACGCCAACGGACGCGCGGTTATACAGCCCCGCCGCGCCAATGCTCGTGCAAAACCGGCTGTACACAAGCGTGCCCAGGGCGGAGAAGAGAAACGCGCAGCCAACCATGGCGACAACCGCCTGGCCGCGACCCTCCGCAGTGGTAAAGCGCTTCATCTGTAAAACCCCTATCGATATCGTTGGTTATCGCAGGATACCATCGCGCTTCAAGCCGCAACACCCTGTTTCGGCGGCGGGTACCAGGTGACGCCGACAAACGGTGGCAAAAACAAGAGCCGTGAGCATTCCGCAAGCACCGCCAAGGCCCAATTGTCCCCGCACTGCAACCACGCACCCTCTAACGGGTAAGCTATGCCTTAGGCAAATTCACATCGGATCGCATCGCCGCGAGCGCCAAGCGCGTGCATGCCGCATAACGCACGCCGCGCGCCGCAAGCCCCGCCGCCCGCGACCCGCCACCGCAGAATAGGAGCACCATGACCGCATCGCAAACCGGCGCCATCCAGCGCGCCGCCGCGCTTCTGGGCAAAAACCCCGTCCTCCACGGCTTCACCGTCCTTAGCGACCAAGACGTCTCCGAGCTCGACGCCCACGCCTACGTCATGCGCCATGCCGCATCGGGCGCGCGCCTGCTGTACCTGCCCTGCGAGGACGAGAACAAGTCGTTCTCCATCGGTTTCAAGACCCCGCCCGCAGACGACACCGGCGTCTTCCACATCCTGGAGCACTCGGTTTTGTGCGGCTCCGAGCGCTATCCCGTCAAGGAGCCCTTCGTCGACCTCATCAAGAGCTCCATGCAGACGTTCCTCAACGCCATGACCTACCCGGACAAGACCGTCTACCCGGTCGCCTCCACTAACGAGCAGGACCTCATGAACCTGGCGAGCGTCTACATGGACGCCGTGCTCAACCCCGCCATCTACACCAAGCCCGCCATCTTCGAGCAGGAGGGCTGGCACTACGAGCTGGACGTTCCCCAGGGCGGCCAGCTTGAAGACGGCACCCTGCGCTACAACGGCGTGGTCTTCAACGAGATGAAGGGCGCCCTTTCCGACCCCATGGACGTGCTGGACAACGCCGTCACCGCGGCGCTGTTCCCCAACACCGCCTACGCGCACGAGTCCGGCGGCAACCCGCGCGCCATCCCGCAGCTAACCTACCAGGACTTCCTGGATAACCACGCGCGCCACTACAACCTTGCCAACAGCTACATCACCCTCTATGGCGACCTCGATGCCGATCGCATGCTCGCGTTTTTGGACGATGAGTTCTTGTCGCGCGACAACGCCGCCTCGCGCGCGTGCGCCGGCGACCCCAACCCGCTCGAACGCCAGGAGCCCGTGGTCTGCGACTATGCTTCCATCCAGATGGACACCACGCCGGAGAACGCCCTGGTAGGCATGGCCTACGTGCTGGGCGACGCCCTGGATCGCAAGCGCATCGTCGCCGCAGACCTGTTGATGGACTCCCTCATGGGCTCCAACGAGGCCCCCGTCAAGAAGGCCATCATGGCGGCCGGCTTGGGCGGCAACGTCACCTACTACACCGCCGGCGACATGCTGCAGCCCTACGGCCTCATCATGTTGCAAAACGCTAAGCCGCAGGTGGCGCGCCAGCTTCGTCAGATCATCCAGGACGAGTGCCGCCGCCTGGTAGAACAAGGCGTGCCGCGCGACCGCCTGGAGGCGGCCATCTCCAACGACGAGTACGACCTGCGCCAACGCGACTACGGCATCGCCGACGGCGTCGCCATCTCCTGCGACGTCCTGAGCACCTGGCTCTACGACGATGACGCCGCCACCCTGGCCCTTAGCTACACCCCCATCTATGCAGAGCTGCGCCGCGAGCTTGACGGCACCTACTTTGAGGACCTGCTGCGCGACCTGGTGCTCGAGAGCGACCACAACGCGCTGGTAGAGCTCATCCCCACGGGCGCCGCATCCGCCGCGCTCGACGTTGACGCCGCAGATGCCGCGGATGAGGACGAGCTAGAGAACGCCGACCTCGAAACCGGCGCCCCCTCAGCCGACGCCGGCGAGGCAGCAGAGCTCGCAGCCATCAAGGAATCCCTTACCCATGAGCAGCTGCAGCAGATCGTGGACGATGTCGAGCGCCTGCGCGCCCAGCAAGAGGCGGAGGACTCGCCCGAGGCCAAGGCAACGCTGCCGCGCCTGCACGTGTCGGACATCGGCCCGGCCCGCTCGGAGCCCAAGCCCGTGCTGGACGCCAACGCGCCGCTGCCCTGCCTTAAGCACAACATCCCCACGCATCGTTTGGCCTACGCGCTCACCTACTTCGATATCTCGCACCTGAGCTACGCCGAGCTGCCCTACGTCACCATCCTCTCCCGCCTGATGCAGCAGCTGGCAACCAAGCGCCGCAGCGCCGCGGAACTGGATAGCTATATCGATTCCAACCTTGGCTTCCTCTCATTCCGCGCAGAGGTCATCAGCCAGCCCAACTGGAAGCTCGCCGCACCCAAGCTCACCGTCGCCGCCGGCGCCCTCTCCGAGAAAATCGATGCCCTGGCGCAGATCCCCGCCGAGGTCTGGAGCGAGACGCTCTTCGAGGATATCGACCGCATCCACGATGTACTGGTCCAGATGCGCATCGGCGCAGAGCAGAGCTTCCTCAACGCCGGCCACGCCGCCGCGCTGGCACGCGCCATGAGCTACGTGTCGCCCGCCGCCGTAGTCGCCCAGCAGCTTTCCGGCGTAGACTTCTACCGCTTCTTGCGCGACCTGCTCGACAACTTCGATGAGCGCAAGGAAGATCTTGTTGCCAAACTGCAGGAGCTCCAGACGCGCATCTTCACCTCCACCAACACCGTGACCAGCTTCACCGGTTCGGACGAGGACTACCAGCGCTACTGGGAGGTCGCCGGCAACCTGGGCCTTACGCCCCGCACCGCCCCTGCCAAGGAGCTCTACGTTCCCATGCCGGAGCCGCGTCGCGAGGCCTTCATCATCCCCTCGGACGTGTGCTACGTTGCCCGCAGCACCGACCCCCGCGTACTCGACATCCAGATGGACGGTACCTGGGCCGTTGCCGCGCAGGCGGTCACGTACGAGTACCTGTGGAACGAGATCCGCGTCAAGGGCGGCGCCTACGGCTGCGGCTTCCGCACCATGATGGACCGCCAGCTAGCCTTCTACACCTACCGCGACCCGGCGATCGACCCCTCTCTGGAGCGCATCGCGCGCGCCGGCGAGTGGCTCAGCACCTTCGAGCCCACGCGGGATGCCTTCGAGGGTATGGTGGTCAGCTGCGCTTCCGGCTTTGACGCGCCCATCAAGCCCTACGCGCTCACCAAACGCCAGGACAACGAGTACTTTGCCAAGCGGCCCGCCAACTGGCGCCTTGAACTGCGCGAGCAGCTGCTCAAGGCAACGCCCGAGGATCTGCGCCAGCTTGGCAAAACCGTCACGCGTGTAGCGGAGGCCGCTCCGGCATGCGTCTTTGGCGGGCGCGACATCATCGAAGCATCGCACGCGGACCTGGTGCCCGTGGACCTGCTCGCTTAGCCGCTGCACATGGAAGCCAGGCGCGCCATCCATACCATAGAGCCCGTTTTCGACGAGTCCTCGCGGGTGCTGGTGCTGGGCACCATGCCCTCGCCCGCATCCCGCGAGGTGGGCTTTTACTATGGCCACCCCCAAAACCGCTTTTGGCGCGTAATGGAGAGCCTTTACGGCTTAGCAGACCATGCGCTGGACAAGAACGGGCCGCGGCGCGCCTTCTTGCTGCAGCGCCACATCGCGCTGTGGGACGTTCTGCACTCCTGCACCATCGCGGGCGCCAGCGACGCCAGCATCGCGGAGCCGGAGCCCAACGACCTCACCCGCATTCTGGACGCCACCCTCATCCAGCACGTCTTTTGCACCGGCGGCAAGGCGGCAGCGCTCGCCAAGCGCTTTGACGGCTCGCTGCTGCGCGAGCGCGGCATTCCGCTAACCGCCCTGCCCTCTACCAGCGCCGCCAATGCCCGCATGCGCCTGCCGCAGCTGATTGAGGCATACAGCCCCATCCGAAGGATTACTTCCTAGACCTCAGGCGCAAAACGAGCAATTAACCCGGACGGGTGCTTTGCTTGATAGTTTGATAGTTCAAATAAGACTTGTTAGCACTAGGCAAAATCGACCTCCGATGGCGCCGAAAAGCCAAAAACGACCTCCGATGGCAGTTTTCCCGCTGCCACTGAAGGTCGTTTTTTGGTAAACCGCAGGTAAGAGCCTCGCGCTTTTTCGGTATTACCGTAAAACATGCCACTGAAGGCCGATTTTGGCTTTTCAATGCCAACGGAGGCCGTTTTTGGCAAGCGGCGGTACCTGGATTACCCGTCGTCAAAGATCGATTTCGCCTAAATACAATCGCACCTAAGCGCTTTCCCCTCGAAAAGAGCTGCAGAGAGACGCGCTGCAAAGACAAGTCCCCCTACTCGCCC
>ERZ835080.529-NODE-529-length-41469-cov-4.582243_pt1 | contig 41469 bp, 68 predicted proteins | sample MGYA00519688_ERZ835080 | MGnify/ENA primary metagenome ERZ835080 (study PRJEB31850, sample SAMEA3708770) | human gut metagenome | biome: human gut; feature: human-associated habitat; material: faeces | place: China | collected 2014 ... | reverse complement strand
ATACTCAATAGCTACTTTTGTTAGTGCAGGTGTCATGTATTTGGTGTTAAGGAGACCTTGCTGCGCTTCTTCTGTCGTTGCTATATCTTTTACTTTTTGAAGCATCGTAGCATCCATATTTGCAACAAAAGTAGATACAGTAACAGAATCAGTAGCATCTTTACCATTTGCAATCATCAATTGCCCAATTGCATATGCAACAAGTGAAGTTTGGTAAAGCGTTTTATTCTGCAAACTTGAACTAGCAACACCAGTTTGAACACCATTTAACCGTTGTGTATTAGTATTATATTCTTCGTCTGATAACATATTTGCTTTATTTTCATCAAATAACTTTAGATTAGATGCTGCCACATTATTTCACCTCTCAACATTAATCATAAATAAAAATTAAAACATTCTACGTAATTTTCCAGCAATTTCATTTACTATTTTATCAGCCTCTGCTTTCAACTTTCTATCACCAATCTGTTTTGCAGTGTTCTTCATATCAATAAAATCATGCAAAACATCTCCACTTTTCATAATATTTTTAGACATGCTCTTTATCCTTTCAAGTGATTTTCTATCCCTATCATCATCCAAAACCTTAATTGCCATATCTAAAGTATTCATAATTCACCTCTAATTAATATAAATTACTTATCAACAATTACATACCAATATTCACCAATTTGATAATATGCTTTTACTTCTTTTCTCATCAAATTAGCCATTTCAGATGCACTAAGAGTTTCACAAGTTCTTTCTACACCTTGGTTATTTTCTCCAATTTGTACCAATCTAATATAACCGAGATTGGATGCATTAAAAACATTAATAAACAAATTTTCAACTGTCACTTAAAAACACACCTCGCTTATTAAGTATTATTCCATATACCGTTATCCCATCCCTTGATAAATGCGGTATCAGAATCCCAACCAAAAAGAGCCTTATCTTGCAATGTATAGTTAACTCTTACTCCTGCAGGTTTTGGGATTATATAACCGTTAAACAATAATGCAGATTTTGTCATATCAGCACCGGGATCTATCATTATTATTTGATAACTCATATCTTGGTTATCAATTATCTGATATACGGCATCTGGATAAACGGTGTTTATAATATCTGCTAATCCTTTCATAGTCCCGTCCCAATGATTTGATAAGATTCTGGATTTAATAACCATCCTAAAATACTCATCATTTAGAACAGAAGGAATATCAGGATCCGAAACAGGTAACTCTCTTGTCAAATTAAGCAAAGCACCTAATTTATCCAACTGATCCCCAACTGCATTATCCAACTTAAAAATCTCATTAAAAGAATTTGCACAATCAACAGCAGGAGAAATCATATCCAGAAAAGCCTTAACATATGCATTAAATAATTCTTTCGTTGCATATTCACTTGTTATTAACTCTAAATATTTTTCGTTTATATCCGGCATTACTTTGTCACCTCAACAACAGAAATCATATCAACTGTAGTATTTGCTGCATTATAGAAATCAACTATAACATCAGCAGGTGTATAAGAACCAGAAGTTGTACCGAACTGAATATCTTGGACAGAGAAAGCAGGGGTATTTATATCATCCATTGCCGAAGTTGCAACACTCCAGATAATAGAACGATATACATTCTCAGCTATCTGCATACCAAGGATATAATCAGATATTGCTTTCTTTATCTTTACAGCATACTCATCATTATAACCTGATAACTTAAGCAATTTTACTTGGACGTATACATTTTTATAAGTAGGGCGGTAAAACCGTATAACATTAACATTGCCACTTTCACTTGTTATTGTAACTTCTGTTGTCCCATTTGTATAACAGCCGGGAGTTTTGTTAAGATATATTGCAGATGCAATTGATACATCCTCACCACCCTCTACAACAAGAGTTATTGAGTGAGCAGGTAAGCCAGATGGAACACCACCACCGGGAACAGATTCTGTACTTTCCTGCCCCGTATCATTTTCATAGCCTCGGCAACGAGTTACTCCGGAAACAGAGTAAACTCTACCAATTATACCATCGAAAACAGTATCAGAAGTCATCTGAGTACCAAGTGAAAACCTTGCTCTTAATGCTGCATCTGATTCAATATCCACACCGGGAGAAGCAGAATAATTATTGGTAACAGAATACCATCCATATACAGGTGTAATAATCTGATTAATAGTGTTCGGTAATGCTTGAATATTGCCCGGCTCTTTACTTGTTGCTTCCACAATTATTGTTCCGTTATCCGGAATTGTAACAGTAGGAGGTAACTCCCAGAAATTAGTACCGTCAGAAGCCTCACCATTATTTATTACGGATCCAGCTACACCAGTTAAAGTCAACTGAACCGTACTTGATGTTGCGGGCTTTCTTTTTATATTACCAAATACTGCAAGATTGTCAAGTCCAACACCTACAGATGTTATAGGAGTTCTATTGTTATACACAAGCTGCAGCAAAGAGTTTGTATCGTGTATCTTTTTTGCAAATATTGATATCTGCTGATAATCCATAGTATCTATATCAATATAAATATCATCACCAAATATCACTTTCATCTGATCTATCAGATAATCTCTAATATCTGTATAAGACGGAATATGTAAACCATTTTCATCTATATACGGTGCTGTATAAGCCACTTTATATGTTCACCTCTACTTTCCCTTCTGTCGTATTAACCCTAACATTAAAACTTAACTTTCTTCCTTCTCTTATAGGGTCTACATCTTCAACACTTTGTACCTGCTCTACTTCTTCAATTCTTTGCGTAATCAACAAAGATGAACTTATTTTAAGGGCATCGGGATTCATTTCACCAATTATACTTTGAAACATCGGTATACCTTCCTGCAGCCTCTCCCACCATTCACCTTGAAAAAGCAAAACCTTTGTCTTTATATTCTGAGCTATTCCGTCAAGCCCACTAATATAATCAAAATTATTAGCGCCAAAAGAATAGTCACCATTATTACCAAGCTTCCTTGTTTTCATTTTAGCACCCCTTTATTCAGGTCTGCCCGTGGTTTGCCCACCAACTGTATGCACATGATTTCTTAAAAATTCAACCTCATCAATTAATACATTTAAGCTATAATCTTTTCTACCTTTTATCGTAAATAATATATCAGAATCTGTAATTTTCAAAACAGAATTTTTATAATTTATAATCAACGAATTATTATCATATTGCGGCTGATTTTTATTTTGATTTCTAACACCAAATATTGCAAAAGCATCTGAAAGGTCATGCCTACGCTGCTCAACAGGATTTTGAATATTTCCATTTACAAACCAATTATCAATAGCCAAATCAGAAAAAACAACTATACATTCATCCCCTGTATTTATCGGAAATGTAATACTTGCATTAGACGATTGAGGAAAACAAACAGGAACATCAATAAGTAAAGGATAATTTTGATATGTTATTATATTATCCTCATTTATAACACGTTCTCTAATCGTCGGTTGGCATTCAATTGTATTGCTATCTGAATTATATTTTTGAACTATACAAGGCAAACATACATGGAAATTAAAACCTATTTTCCCAATTAACCTTTCATAAAATGTTATATCGTTACCATACAAATCCGAAATATTTACAGCCATTTTTTCACCAACTTCACCAATTATATACAGCTGAATTTGCGTTCATATTTGGCAAAAGTCCAGCCTGAGTTATAGCCTCAATATGTGTATTCCATGTATCTCCACGTGTATCTCCAGTATGAGTAACAGTTATAGCCCTATATATACCATTTGTATCTAAGGATCTAACAGGCTGACCGGGCGTATATTGGAACCCTTGCACTTTACGATTATCTAAATAAAACAAAGTGTTAAGAGACACATTAGGATTTAACAAAACATCACAACTAACACCTTGCGAAGTCTGCTGTGGTGAATTAATTAACCCCGTTTTTGGGCCAAATGCAAGGATATTACCCTTCTTAAAACCTTCCGCACTAACAATATTAACCTTACCATCTTCCATATAATACCTTGAGTTTTCGCTTCTTGCAATCTGCTCCAAATAATCACGGCTCATACCAAACATAACCTTGCCACGAGGATATTTTATTGTTGTATCAACTAAATACCCTTGACCAGTTTGCTGCGAACTCTTAGTAATTATTGCATTAACAACAGCACGAGAATTTTGTTGTGCATTTATTGATATATTAACAAGACCTGCTGTTACAAATTTATCATTATCCATTGCAACAAGAGTTAACTTATAATCTACTCCATTTTCTTTTCCTCGTATCGGCTGAATTATATTGCCTACAAATATTATACCATATTGACTTCCAATATATCCAGCCTCCACTATTATTCTTTGACCTTCTTTTATAATTTTATTTTCATCTTCTGGACTTAAATTATATATTGTTATTGTACTATATTGGTATGGGGTTTGGCAATCCTTATTTATCTCAAACACGCATTTTAACTCAGAAACATCAAAACTTTTGTTATTCCCTAAATCAACTATTATTCTATATTTTCTTCCATATAGCCAATCTCCTAAAGTTCCAGCAAAATTAGTAACTTTATAATATTCACCAGAAGCAAGAAGCGAATTTGAACTCGAATAAGAAGATTGGGTAGTTGTGACAGAGGAAGAATCAACAGAATTATAATTATTGTTTGTAGAATTTATATCAGATGCATAACCAGAAATCATACCGGAACAATCAAAAGTTTTGTGATAAATAGAGGCTATATTCTGCATACCCCAATAAACTGCTGGATTAAAAAAATACTTTTTCTTGTTTGTATGCGTTGTACTGTAATCAGGACTTGTACTTATACCAAAATGCAAATGGGCGCCAGAAACATTTCCGCTTGATCCCATCGTGCCAATATGTTGCTTGCACGTTAAATGCTGCCCTACCTTTACAAGTATAGAGCCAGACTTCAAATGTGCATAAACAGCACCAGTACCATCATCATTTGCAACCCAAACATAATTGCCATATCCTTTTTGATACTGTACTCTCTTAACAGTACCGGGAGCAGATGCAACAACAACAATACTACCTCTTCCTACCAAATCAATTCCCATATGATCTGTAGACGATGTTCCGAATGTTGTTGCTACGGGAGTTCTTGGGCCAAATAAGGACGTAACATACATTTTATTCAAAAAGGGAAAACACCTATCATTAGCTGGCATACAAACCATCCTCCAAACTAATAATCTCTTGGTTATCTCCCCAACAAAGAATAAACTTTGTACCTAAATCGTCCGCATTTGGCATAGAATTTTTATCATTCCTATCGAGCGGAATTATGCATATTTCTCCAAACTCTTTATGAGCCAATTGATATGTCATATTAATCCAAAATTGACCATATGACACGAGCATAGGCAACTGACTAAATATAACTTGCTCAGTTATTGTATCAGATAGCGTCATACTCCAATATCCAGCAACTGAATTATATTCAAGAAAAAATGTAAAATCCTTATTTTCTCCATTTACGGGTATTGTACAGTGGAAAGTTTGATTTGGAAAATTGCCAACAGGAATATTATACACTTAAAATCAACCTCCCACTCCATTAACTATAGTATAAAGAATAGACTGATCTTGTATATCATTTGTAGTTAATGCATTTATTTTCCCCATTTCCGTGTTTATTGTAGTCTGGGATTCACTGCTTATTTCAACGGTTTTAACTCTTGCTATAGGTATCTCAACAAGCACAACCTTACAATCAAGAGCCTGATATGTGTCAGAATCATCATTTGCAGTTATTGATTTTATTAGCATGTTATTAAACAATCCTAATCTACAAAGAACTGCAACCGGAATCCTATCTTGCTGTATCTTAGTTAAAACGTTATATGCATTTGCTGACCTACTCCAACCACCTGTAAACTGCCCTGCAACTAAGCTCTGTAAAACATCACTCATTTTTATTTGCATTTCAATTTCTTTCGGCTGCATATATGCATGGTCAACAACAGATGAACCAGTTTCGACAGGATTACTCGTTATATTAAGTTCACTCTTTATATCAACAGTTATAAAACCGTCAAAAAAATATCCACCTATATTTGTCTTACAATACAGAAGTGCATCATAGCTCATGCCATCTGTATTTGTGGCCCCTTTACTTAAATAGCCTTGAGCCATAATTTCACCCCATTACTGGAAAGGATTTTTCCAAAACGTATTTTTGCTTAAAGACTTTGAAACGGAATCACCAACAGCAGAAGGAGTTGCATTAGATCCATACATGTTAATATTTACATTATTTTCCTGAGTTTGAGTAGACTGATAATTCGTACTCCCTCTAAATCCGGAAACTGTAGCAGCTGTGCTATCAGCATTACCCCTTTTATACCAAGAAATTAACGAGCCAATATCCTGGCCAAAATTATAAGCACTCTTAAACGAACTTCCTATTAAATTAAAACCTTTCTTAATAAACATAGGCAAGCCGCCCTGAACGTCTGTATTAAAACCTGCAACATTTCCTTCTTCATCAAACTTTAATATTTTCCTTATTTTACTATTTTCAGATATTCCCTCTGTATCTCCTCTTAATAATTTGATTAAATCAACAATATCTTGCAACATATCTCTTGCATTAGTCAAAAACATAACAATTACATCTTTTATTAATTTAAATGCTCCTACGGAATCAAGTAGTTTAGCGAGCTCAAGCGAAGCTTCCCCAATTTCTATTCCTAATTCATAAAATAATTCTAATATATCATTTAATATGCTACCATATTCTTTAAGATCCTCTCCATCAAGCAAACCATTAAAACTTGACAAAGAGCTCCATAAATCTCCTAATAATGATTTACCTCCACGCTGCCAAACAAGAAAATCATCCAACAGAAGAAGTATTGCAGTTAGCGCAGCAATAAACCAACCAATAGGGCCCATTTTAAGCAATAAAAAGAAAGAACCCATAACAGCAGACATCCCAAGAACTCCACGATCAAACTGACCGAAAAATGTCGCTGCAAGATCTATTAACATCCTTATCCCTTGCGCCCCAACTTTTACAAGCCTAAATACAAAAGAAAAGAAAATAGCTACTTTCTGAGTAACAATTGGAAGAATTTTAATCAAATAATCATTGAAATCTCTCAATGCCTGCCTTGTATCCTGGGCATCACGACCATTTAATTGCATAAAATAATAAGTTACCCATCTAGTTGCAGACTTGAATATAACTTTTAACCTATCAATTTCGTGATTTATAGATCTTATTAACTTTAGACTATCTTCAAAACCTTTTGGGGGTGTTAAACTCTGGCTTAAGTTACGCAAATCAATAAACTGATTAAACGTTTCATTCGTGCTCCACCACAAATCATCAACAGTATAACCAGTTATTTCCATTGCATCTTGGTATGCTTGTGCCGCTTGCGTAGTAGTCCACATACGCCTTGCAAAATGCTGCGCCTCTCTATCTGCCTCCGCAACACCTGAAACAAGAGACCAAACTGACGCAGCAGCTTGCACCATAGACTTTGCGAAATTAACGCCAGCAGAAGCAAAACCAGAAATTTTAGTTAACCCCTTCAGGCCACTACCAACACTTTCAATACCTTTTTCAACTTCTTTTAATCCAAACTGGTCTGAACTCCAACCTATATTTACAAGATATTCTTTCAATCCTTCCGCTGGCATTAATTAATCACCTCGCTTCGATTCTAAACTTTCTACCTGCCTCGCCTCATTTTCAGCCTTTACAGTTATCATTTCTACTGCATCTAACCAATCATCAAATGTATATGTACCATCCCACATTTCATGTTGCTTCCAAAATCCAGCTATAACAGGCAAATAAACACGAGCATTTATGTTTTCATACTCACAAATTACAAATTCTGGCTGCTTATGCCTAAAAAGCTTGACAGCCCTTCGGCAAAAAAATCGGTATAATTAAATGCAAGCTCGGCAACAATAAGCTGAATAATTGAAGATCCTTTAATCTCAGAAATTCCGTATGTTCCATTCGTCCGAATTACAGGAGTTTCTCCAGCCGGAAGAGATTCAAAAACAGACCCCAGAATATCCTTCTGTAACTCAATAAACTCTGCTTTACTAAGCTGCTTAGAGCTTACATTATTCTTTGGAATTTCTGAACCAACAGCCGACGAAAGCATATCGCCAATTCCAAACGGAAGTGCAACGGTGAAAAGTTGAAGAAGAATATAATTTCCAAGCAACGGATCGAATTTATGAAGCTTGAACGTTCTTCCTTCAATTATAATTGTATCCTCGACTTTTCTCTTCTTAATCTCACCGAAAAGCTCTTTTGCTTTTCTATTTTCAATACTATTTTCCATATTATACTCCTTTTGTTAATTAGGCGTAATATGTGCACACATCAAAGCCCAACTCCTATTTTGTGCCTGACTCTGGAAATTATTATCAGCCATTTTCTGGGGACTTACTCCAGTACAAGTATATTTATCACCAGTGCTCGAATTAGTTATAATAATTGTTGCAAGTGCAAACTCACTTGTCTGGGAAGTCATAACATAATTATAATACTTTTTCATCCATGCATTAAAATCGGAACTTTGCAATATATTAAACGTAACTGTACCATTATCCTTCGGCATTTTGCTTACAACAACAGCAAGATCCGCTGCAACATCATGCGCAGTTATATCATTGGACATTGAAATCGAAATCTCACCAATACCAGTTCCGTAGGCAGAATAACTACCAATAGAAGGATGGTTAATAGTAACAGTTGTATCCTCAAAACTATATGTATAAAAATTAGCCATTTAATTTGCACCTCCTTACTTACTGATTAACATAAACATTAATCACAACAAATTCAATTGCACCAGAAGCCTTCAAACAAATATAAATAGGAGGAGAAACTCTCTTTGCTCTATCACTTGCAGACTGCTCAGCAATACTACCGGCCTGAATATAATAACCATTGGGAATGGAATCGCCAGTTTCCAAATCAAGGACATTTCCACCGCCCCAAATACCAGAAGAAATAACTCCCATTGTTGAAAGCTGCTCACATGCATCGGTGCAGAAAGAAATAATCTTACTTACGCCAGAATTAGTCTGAGAAATAACTCTGCTATCAATCAAGCCGGAAACAACATACTGCTGAATCAAGAATTTTGCTGCATCAAGCAAAAATACCTCATCAACATGATAGCCATTTGCCGTTACACCTTGGAAAATAAAGCTATATCTACGACCAAACTCAGCATAACTGTTGCCATTATAGGAAATCAGATTATCATATTGCACATCGTCAATAGATTCAGGTGTAAATCCAATAATATTTTTATAAGCAAGTGTATATGCGGAATTTACCTGCATACTGTTCAAACCGCTAAACAAGCCATTAACAGCACAAGAAAAATAATCCTGTGTACTGTAAAATACACATGTGCGCATATAATTCTTATCCTGCAAGGTTTTACAAATACCGCCTTGACTCGCCTGTAAGCATTTTTCATCAGAAGTCTGATGGAAGAAAACAGTAGGAGAACTAAACGCCTCAACTGCCGCAGCTATAGCATCAATGCTTGTATCAAGAACAGAATAACAAAAACTAACTGCATAAAAATTCTCATTAAATGCTCTAGTATTTGTAATTGCCTGCAGATCCGTTTCCCCTTCCAACCTTTGGCCTATTGCAAGGCGCTGAGAAATAGGATTCTGGCTAAAATATGCAACTGCAGCTTTATACTCATTAGAACTTGTGGTAAATCCATCAGCTACCATTGCAGTTTTATAAGTCTGATAGGAATAAATTTTAACTCTATTATCTGCATCAAGCTTTTTAGAATCTCCAATAATGCACCCAAGGTTAAAATCAGAACTTACAACAGAAGGATTGCTAACTTCAACGTTAACATTTACAATATTAGATAATGATATGCTCATTTTATGTATCCGCCTCCAATCTTATATCTGCTTCAACTATTCTATCAACAGTAGTCTCAACAATAACAGAATTATAAAACCTCAATTCAAGATCTGACCGCTGCCACCATCTGCCATTATACAATTCAGGAACTCTATTCGGCCCAACAGTTCTATCTGGAACTAAATACAAATTATTATTGTTAATTATATACTCAAAATTGGGAAAATAAAAACTTTCATTTAACAATTTACATAATTCATAACAATTTGAGCCATAAAATATAAAATGTGCATTTAATGTTCTTTGCGAATATTGTTTATAATCAAAATTATCATTATTTTTATTATATATCATTTTTCTTATTTTGTAAATATCTCTTTCATCAATTTCTTGCGCAACTTTCACAAAACATATATCTTGATCTATATCAAAACTTGGCTGACCCTCAGTTGGATACTGGATTAATACATTTTCCTGATCTAATCCTACCATATCACAAACAATATCAGCCAAAAACAACTCAATATCTTCAAGTTTATCAATTTTATTAGCCATATTACATCACATCCCGTTGCAATTTAATGGCTAAACTTCTGCAAAATCCATATTGCGCATCATCTAAACATTTCATCACTTTATACGATACATTATTCCACACAACAATATCGGACAAATATCCGTCTATTGCATTATCATCTAATTTACCCGTTGTATATAATGGTAAATAGGTAAAAACGTGTATACCCTCAGAGCTATTATCTGCATACTCTTGCATTTCTATAGAGGTATCATCTGCAATTGTAATTATACCTACAACATTTAGATTTTGCTCTGTTATAACTTGTTTATGATTTTCTACCCTAACTTTTCTTCTTATTACATTAACACCATTTGGCTGCGTAAAGTCAGGATCACCTATTAATTCTGATACATTAATCAACTCGTACACCATCCTTTACGACAACATATGTTATACTCTTTCTTAGCTCTCCAGTATCTATTAATGGCTTTGGATCCGTACTACCCTTTTTCAGTTTATTATTATAAACAGATGGAGCATTCGGAGACCAACCATTATCGGGATTTGTAAACCATGCGCGACAAACATTTTGCGAACGCATACCAACAAGCTTTAATTGCTTTTCGGCTTTCTCGTTTTTTCCATCAAGCTTAAGAGAAAAAGCTTTTGAAAGCATCTTTGCAATTCTCTCTCTATCATTGTATATTGCAGGCTCAATAACAGGTCGTGCAGGTACATTATTTATTGGGCTACCATTTGTATGTATAAACAATAACTCAGCATTTGTTACACCAACTTTTTGATTACTTTTAGGACGATCTGTAGATTTCTGCGGTATTCCAACAAGAACATAATTATTTTTTGTCCATTTAAGTGCTTTTTTTATATTGTGCATTTTGCTTGCACTCTCTATAACAGATACCAAACTATTAGCCATTAACCCACATACCTGCCATACCGTACATTTTTGTTAATGTTGCCAATTGCTGCCCATATGTGGTATATTTCCAAGTTCCATATCCATTAAGATCATCAGAAATACCAAGCAAATCATAACTGATTGACAATCCATCTACACTTTTGCTTGTAGCAACACCTGTTGGCAAAGCACCTTGCAAAGCCTTTTGCGAATCTTCATCACCTTTTTGTGTTTGCAAATATAATACACAAAAATGAGCAATATATAAACACATTAAATATTTCCAAGAACCATAATATCTATCATATTTAATAGATTTATTTGCCATAGACAAAATTAAATTAAAAAACGCAACAGGTATATTTATTTCACCATCTATTATATCATCAGTTATCTTAAAAACGGGAAAAACAGAAGTAAAATCAGCAAGTGTAAATTCCGGATTATCAGTTAAAATAACATTTGAGGGGCTTTCAAATGCCTCCATCATAATCTTAGCGTTATTCGTATAGCCTAACATATTCCAAAAATTCAAAGACGAAGAAAGCACCTAAAAGCCCCTCCTTATTATTTAATTTTCATTATTGTTTAGCTTGTATGCCTCAAATACTCTTTTCTTAATATTCCCGAGCTTATCATCAGCAGAATACTTAACAGAATATTCATCAGCAAGCTTCAAAGTTTCCTCTCTATTTTTTGCTTTTAACTCTTCGTAAAACAGTTCAATCTTGTCCTTGACTGTTTCCTGCGGAACATCAGAAAATTCAGCATCGACAATTTTCTTTTCCGTATTATTTGCATCTGCAATAATAATATCGCCGGAAGAAACAGCAAGCTTAAACGTAGGATCATCAATATATTTATCAGGCATATCCTGGAAAGCCTTAGGAACAGTTACAAACAACTCAACAGTGTCCAAACCTTTCTGGGCTCCAGGACCAATTGCAAAAGCCTTTTTGCTAAAAATTCTCATACTGTTTAGAGCCTCCTATATAATTAAATGGAATCCATATAACGAGCAGGCTGATAATAGAGGAATTTAACCTGTCCCATCTGCGCAGCATAAATAGTAATATAACTAAACTGCAGGGCAACAGGCTGAGTCATCGCTCTTGTCAAAGGAACAGGAAGGTCAAAGTAAACCTTATCCTTATCATTAACATATGCAACCATGCGATCAGTACTGCCTGTACCAGCACCAGTACACCAACGGCAAGGCACAATCTCCAAAGTTCTGCCCTGATTTGCAGCAAGGTTATTCTTCTGTACATAGCTCAAGATGCTCTCATCGCCAGAAGTACCAATCCGCGTACTCAGCAAATAAGCATACTTGGTGGGAGGCAGAAGCAGATGATTGGGAATAGCACTCTCATCATATTCAGATGCAGCCCAAGCCTCAGTCAACAGCTTATTAATGTCCCACAAGATCTCATCTACAGTCTTGGTAGTCCAACCGGGGGTGCCAGCAGCACCATTGGGGGCAACAGAAGAAACAACATTTTCATCATTAACAAGGCCGGTAATACCAACAGAATCAAAGCCCTTATAAACAAGCTGATCAATTGCCTTGTTATAATTCAAACGAATACCACGATCCAAAATACTATCAATAGAACGGCCAATTGTCTGGAACTTCTGACTATCAACAAAAGGAATTTTCATTCCCTGCGCCCACGTAAATACCTTATAAATATCCTTATTTACATTTGCCTGAACCAGAGAAATAACGTCAGTTGCTCCGCCAACAAGGGATCCATCATTAGCGCCGGACGTTGCATAATCAACATTCATAGTAGAGGTAAAGTCAACCCATCCTCCGCCTGTCTCTGCAACAATATCACGAGGCCAAGTAACGGAAGTCAAAGGCTCACGAACCTTAGGATCTCTCTTTTCAAGCTCACCTTCGAGGAAAGCCATACCAGTAGAAATGCCGGTCGCATCCATCGTTCGAATACCAGAACCGAGGGAAGAATCGGTAAACATTCTTACGTTATCATTAGTTCCAAAAGAAACTCCACCATTAGAACTTACAATATTAGGCATTTATTTATACACCTCCAAATTAACCCTTAGCACGTGTTTTAATTGTAATTTCAGCCATTCCATTTGCATCCATTACACCAGTTGTCCACTCAATATTTGTAACCTGTACAGTATTTGCAGCATCAGCAGTAGCTTCAAGGCCACCAACAACTGCATCCTGATAAGTTACATTTGCCTTTACTCTGACATATACTGCATCACCAGATTTGGGAGTACCACGCTGACATTTAACGGTACAATTACCACGTACCATTACATCACAAGGTGTTTCCGCCATATAATCAGGATTGGACTGCGGATCAAAAGTATTTGCCTGTACAACCTCACGAACAGCAATACCAGCAATCTGTGCGGCAGTCGTACCTTCAACAACATTATCCCATTTATTGTCGTTAGTCAAAACTACAGCATGACCAAAGGAAATATTACTTTTTGCAATTCTATTCTGAATAATTGCATCTGCAGTGCGAGACTGAGTACCCGCATAACCGCTCAACATAGAAATACCAATTGCTTTACCCGGCATTTATTTTAGACCTCCTTATAATGGGGATTAAACTTTTTAGCAATCTCCATACCAAAATCAAAGTCAGAATCTTTTGCATTCTTTCTGTTATTCATCGAATCTTTTGCATTCTTTCTCGTTGCATTATAAATATCTGCATACTGATCGCTCATAGACAGCTTTGCAATATTTGCAACAGAATCAGCCAATGCCTTTCTCTGCTTGTTATCCTTAACAGATGCAATTACAGGCTTAATCTGCCGAATAAACTTACGAATAGCGACTGAACTATCGTTCATCTTTTCAGGATCAACAATAACTTCTTCTTCACCGCATTCATCGTCAATTTTCTCTTCAAGCTTTTCTTCGACTTCATCTAAATTTCTCATAGCATTATCTTCAATCAAACCATATTTTTTCATAACACGAACAAACGCATCCTCGATTTTTTCTTCAACCTTTTCTTCCTCATCCTTTGTAATTTCGAGAACATTTGTTTCCTCATCAATTGCCTCAAGTTCATTCAATGCATCATTAACTTCTTCTGTCATTTCCAATGCATCTTCAGCAAGCTCTTCAGGAATCTTTTCATCAAGAGCTTTCATTTTTTCAAGAAAAGTCTTGATAGAATTTCTCACCTTTCTAGAATTAGCCACTAGCATTAACCTCCTAAAAATTTAATTTATATGCAACTAAAAAGTAAGAACTTTTATAGCCTTACTTATCTTTTTGATTACATTATATTTTTTATTTATTTTGTATTCATCATTTATTTTTACCAAATGGCCTGCCCTTCCACATTGAACAAGTGCAGCATGATTACCACGTATATTTCTTTGATATATTTTACCATTCTCTTCAACATACTCACAATCATAACCTGCAGATATTTCTCTTTTAGCACCACTATATATTTCATTAATTACCACAGGATCTCTAACAATTATATCTGAAAGCAATAAATTACTTTTATCGCCTGTTCCTCTTCGTATATTAGTTAATTCGCCTTTTGAATATATTTGCCAATTATCAACATTAACATCAACATTCGGATGCGTATCTGTAAATGCTTTTCCTTCAAAAGAAGCCATCGCAACCTGATCAAATACTTCAGAAGGTTCTCTATATACAGTAACAATACCTGAACCATCAAGTCCAAGTTCTTCTCTAGTATATTGATATGCACCTGTTCTAGCAATTGGAACATTCAAACAAAGAAGATAGCCGTCATCCAATTTAACTAAATTATCAGATATTTTCGAGCCATAGTAAAAACGTTTTGACATTTTTCACCACCCTCATTTAATAATTATATTATAACACATAACAAATAAAAAGTAAATACTTTTTCGAAATTTATTTATAAATTTTTCGATCACAATAGATCGAATATCCATCGGTAAAGAACTCATAAACGATTGTCATGTTATTAACAGGAGTAATATCACCAGAATACAATGTTGTACCAGATGGAAAAATTAACTGATTCTTTGTTGATGCACCATTTGAACAAACAATCGTATAATCAACTCCGGGTATCATACATTCAAAGTCATTTATGGTAACGTCTCCACTTTCCGCAGCAAGAGAAATGTGCATATTTCTATGTCCAGTTAAATCAACTCCATTATCACTACGGATAAGTTCAACAGTTATATCTTCAAATCTTTCTATCAACGCAGGATCAAATCAACAATCTGCAGCAATTATATTCATATATAAATCTCTTCCTTATGACATCATGTAGTAACTTCTTTAGTATTAACCGGCTCAGACGTTGTATTAGTTACCTTAACATTAGGAGTCCCATTAACGGAAACAGAAATTGGGGAGGTATTAACAACCTTCACGTCCTGCGTTCCAGATGAACCTCCACCGGAAATGGGTTGAGCACTCCAACAGGCAGGAATATTGGGCTTTATTGCTTCAAAATCATCCGGCAATTTATCAATAGGCATTTTTTACTTTACACCTCCATTATCAGCAACCTATAATGCTTATAGCTCTATCCAAAACTTTAGAATCCTTAACAGTTACTATATATTTATCACCTACAAGTTTTATTTTATGGCAATCAATACCATTTTCCTTGCAATATTTTATTGCTTCTTTCTCACTCGGAAACTGAATACTCTTCATATTATCACCTCATTGTGGTATTCTTATTTATTATTTTTATTATAATTAAGCATTAACCTATGTAAATACCATTCTGCTTTTTTAAGATCCTGCATTCCATTTTTATTACGATAACGCCAAATATATTTAATAATGTTGGAAACACAAATAGCTTCATTTGCAGGAATTCCAGTAACAGCACTTTCAATTGCATCTATACACTCAATTTCCCCAGAATAATGCAAAGGGTGGTTCACCATATCAGATTTATTATCACAATTACATTTTTTCCGATCTTTTGCATTACAATCTTCAGAATCCTTATTAATTTTAGCTACTTCCTCAAGAGTAAAGGGAGCATCACCGCTATTCCCGGCTTCCCTTATTATATCACCACAAATTTTAAGCAATTTGTCTGCATCATACAACCTCATTCTGCTCCCTCCTGATCTTCTCCAACTCTTCATCTGTCAGCCGCTTCATTTTTATTTACTATTATCTGCAACGTAAAGCATAAACCCAACAAATTCCTTGAATTTATCACTTGTATTTTCATCCTTCAAAACATTTTCCCAATACTCTTTAACTTCTTCATTCATCTTAGTGTTTTCTACCTTTTTCATTTTTGTTTTCTCCTTAAATTTTCAAGTTTTATTATTCCTTTGTTTATATATATATTATAACACAAAAATTAACATTTGTAAATACTTTTTATAAAATTTTTTCAAATTCTTTTTTACTTATAATCTCAATTCTGCCATTTATATATATTTTATGGGGCCATCTAATATCATCAACGGAAATTAATGGTTCTGGATAACATCTACAATTCCAAATATTACCTGCATGGTAATTTCCAACATCTTTCTCACCAGCAAGCCTTTCGGGTGATGGAGGCATATTCCAATTTACCAATACACCCTCCATTATACGATGTGATTTTCTTACTCTCAAACCATCCAAGACAGTACGCCATACATACCAATTAATTCCTAAATTTTCGGATCTTACTTTTGTTAATGCAGTAGTTGTTTTACTGACCTCAGTACGAGCTATCAACCTCTCACTCGCTTTTGCATGTTTATCTGTTTTTTCTTTTATCAGGGCTGATATATCAGATGCCCTGTATCCCTCAAACGTATAATCTCGTATATCATATAACACTTTTCCGGCAACATCAGAAGGTAACGTTCTTATCAAAGCTGCATTTTCAATTACCTGACTATTTATATCATTCTCTAATTCTTCATTTATTTCTCGCATTAATTCACGATAAAACAAAGGATTTTTAGTAGCCTTTTTAGATGCCTTTCTCCAAGTTGACATATTTAGGCTTGATACTGCAGTAACCATTCTTTTAACGGACGAATTTATAAAATTTTCATACTGATATGTATTTTGGAAATTAACCATTCTCCTATAATATTCTTCCCTATCACTTCCATAATTCTTGCATATCAAGCCAAATATATCATTTAGAAATGTTAAACTTTTCAAAAATTCACTTTCTATATTTAAACCAGTTTTCCATTTAGCGTACCTCATAATGCAATGCAGCCCTTACTGCTTTATAGCCAATTCTATAGTTTGCCTACCATAGTTTAATGCCTCTTCGTGTGAACTGAAATATATATCAATATGATTACCTTTAATAGCTCCACCACAATCATCGGCCCTATATTCATTCCCAATACTATCAACAAGAATAGAACCATAAGGAATTATATTAGGATCTACAGCGATACTATATTTAGGTATTAATTCCATACCCATAGATCCAACCACTGGGCCTTTACGATTGATAGCCCATTCACCGCAACATTTTTCACATGCACAGTAAGCTGTAGCTACGAATTCTTCATATTCCCTGAAGCATTTTTGTTGTTCATTTTCAAAATTTTGTTCTGTAGCGAATATAAATTCTGGACCAATGGAATATTCGTATGCGATAAAATTATCGGCTGTATTTTCATTTTTTACTTTATCATATTCTTCAGTATATGCCTTACCATATACACAACTTGCCAAAACAAACACAATAACAAAAGTTACCAATAATATAATACTTTCTCTTTTTCTCATTTTTAACACCTTACTTATTAACAAGTTTATTTATGTTTTGTACTTCTACAATTTCGCCATTTTTCATTTTATGGAAGAACAAATTCCCTTCAAACAAAATAATACGCACTCTATAAATACCTCTATCTGTTGTAAACGTATTATCAATTAGGAACTTTCCTTCTTTTAACATTTTTTCTTTCAAGCTAACTCTTTCCATTATTTCTTATTCCCTTCATTTTTATTTTTTGGTGCTCCATTGTGGACTTGAACCACAATCTATCGATTATAAGTCGATGGCTCTTACCTTTGAGCTAATGGAGCATAATACAGCTTTTTACGGCTGTATTTTATATACATAAACTGCATTATTTTGGACGTTAATATCCAAATTATATTTATTGGTTTCAATGCAATTCCTAATTGATCTTACGATATCTTCCGTATCATAAATTTGATACTGATCGAAAACTCTAATTGAAAACATATCACTTTCAACAAGTTCCTTAATAGATTCATACAAATTATTATCGGGTTTATTTGTAATTTCTTCAATAAAATCTTGCTTACTCAAATATTTAATTAACATTTTGAAATCTCCTTTTCAGAATTCTTTATGCCCTCGTAACCTCCGGGGCGGGTAAATATATTCAGAAACTATCGTAGTAAAGCTTAGCGGTTTTAAGCTGTTTGAACTTGCTTAAGAATTTATCGTTCTTGTCATAAACATTAAATCCACCTGCTGGAGAACTTTTAATCATAAATTTTTCATCATCTCTAATGTACTTTGGGAACAAATATGCATCCTTAATTCTTTTCCATGTATGCAACATTTTCGTTTCCTCCTATTTTTTTAAGTTTAATTTGTTCGTTTCCTTTATTATGGTTATATTATAACATAGCTTTTCTTATTTGTAAATACTTTTTTCAAAAATAATTGAAAAATTTCAAACAGAAGAAATATCCTTCATAGTAAATCCTTTATAACCCAATTCTCTCATCTTATTATGCGCATTTATTTTTGCTTTACCTATTGATTGGGCATTTACGATTATTTCTTTCTCTCTTATTTCATCACCCATAACATAGGCAAATTTAACGTGATATTGTGGATTCTCATTTGAATCCAGCATTTTTATAGCTTTCGTCAATCGACGATTCACTTGCTTCTTTTTGGGAAACATTATTATCATCTCCTAATGCAGCTGCCATCAATTCATTTCTATTTTCATTTTCTTCCGTTTCTCTTCTTTTATCTTCATTATATGCCTCTTGAATCATTTCATCTGTTATGTTTGTCCACAATCCAGTTATATCACTTTGTTGTTTCAATTCCTTCAAAGCCGTACCTTTCCCAATTAATCCACCTGCATATGCATCAAATATCGGCTGTGCATTCTTTTGAGCAAGGTCAGATTTCTCTAGATCAGATGGCCTTCTAACAGGATTAAAATCGATCTCAATATCATCTGGTATTTCACCTAATGCACTCATTGTAATAATTTTAACTATTTTTTCAAGAGGCTCTCTCACATACGTTTCTCTCTTTTCGTCTATTGTATCATAATAATTTTGTAGCGTTTCCGCTCCTGAATTAAATCCAGAAGGAGATCTTCCAAATAGCTTATCAACAGGAATCTCTGCTGCACCTGATATGTCAAGCATAAAACTTTCATATACATCGTTTATACCAGTGAAACTATAACCATGCATTGCAAAATCCTCTTCCTTATCGATTGCTAATGTACCAGTATTACACATTAAATGGTTCATAGTTTTCATTGTTTCATATACACGCTGTGCAGCTTGCTGATCACCAATAGAAAGCATTTGGGACATACCCTCCATCTTAAATACACGAATATTTGCAAGAAAAATTAAAAACGAAATATTGGCAGAGGTATCGTCTCTTTTCTTAAGCTCCGTATATACATGTTCAAGTTCAGATGCGCCCCAATATGTTTCAGCAATCTCTTCCCAATAAGGCATTTCTCTGCCAATCATTTTTATAACTCTTGAATGGTGGATTCTAAATGTCTTACCAGTTGTATTATCACTTACGTCATAATATTCGGGCTGTCCAAAATCTGGATCTGTTATATTATCAACAAGTTCAATTGATGGAGATACACCTGACCATCTATCAACTGTAAAACAACCTTTATAACTATCAGGCATTATTGTTTCATAATCAAGCGGTTTGGAAAGGTCGCCTTGATTTTCTATCATAGGAATTAGCAAACATCCTCCATATAACCTTGCCCATTTTAAGCATTTAAGAAATTTATTTTGCGTTTTTGTTTTCTGCCATATATTCATTATTTTATCTATTTTATCTGGTTCAATTTGCGAATGTATCGAAAAACCATTTTTAAGCATTTCATTTGCAGGTTTCTCAATTATTGCCTTTGCAATCCAGTTATCTCTAAACAGAATATTAAGAGTATAATAATCCCATGTAAAACGTTCCATTACATAATTTGCAGTTTGCACTAAATTATTAGCACCAGCTCCTAAATTAGCAGGAACATTTGAATACCCATCTAATGCACGTTTTACACTTATTACTTCATCCATCGTATTTACAAAACCGGTTGATTCAATAGGAGCTTTATAAACACTATCTTGTGCAACAACTTTTTTACGTTTTTTCTTACTCACTTTTACACCTCCATTCTTGCTTTATTTTTATAATTGTTTTCCTTCTTCCAATATCTCAAATACTCCTGTAGCAAGTTTTCAACATCAGAGTCGAGATTTGTAGTTAATGCATATTCCAGCTTTTCAATATAGTTTTTTATCACATTATATACGGTATTTATTGCTTCTTCATATTCATAACTTTTCAAATTTGTAGATTTATATTTTATTACTTCAGCGGCTAAGTTAGCATTCATCACAGATTCATTGTATTCAATTGCAAGTTCAACCAAATCATCTGCATCCTTACTTGCCTTTTCGTAATACTTATTACAAATATTATGAATCATATCAAACTTCCTACCCTTAATATGAGTATGAATATGTTTCATATCATTTGCCAAACAAACAGCATTATAATATAATTCGCTTAATATAGCCATTATTGGATACCTCACTTATAACCAACAAACTTATTAATAATTGAAAGAGGTGTACTTGTCATTATAGCATATCTTAATGCATCACAACAATGGTCATTCTCCTTCAAAACCTCTTCCACACCATTATTAAGTTTCTTTTCATTCCATCTATATAAACCTAACTCAGCACAAAGGTTAGGACAATTATCCTTATTTATTTTAATCATTTTATTAGCAAATAAAGTGCTTAAACCTATTATTCCTTCTTCTACATTATTCTTAGCATTAATAACATTATGACCATACTTTCTATGAGCTGCTTTTAATGGAGTTGCACTTGGATCTATTATTAAACAACTAAACTCTTTACACCAATTATTAAAGTCACTTACATATTCATCAGGTGTTTTCTGCATTAATTTCTTTCTACTATTCCAATAGTACTCATTCTCCACATAAAAACACATCTCCTTTTTAGCATAGTCCACATATTTATAGACCTCTAAATATACTTGTGGATTAGCAGTACCAAAATCTACACCATAATAAGGTTTTATATCGTTTTCTATGATCTTGATCGGAACCGCTGACTCCCTATTACTATTATAGTAAAAATTCTCATCAGTTACCATATCATAAACTATACCATCGGCAAATGCCCATTCACCTAGTATAAACCTTTTATAGAATATTCCTGTATATAATGACTTATAATTATCTATTCTTTCCTTACTTAATGAAGGATTATCTTCTAAACAGAAATGAATTCTTATATATTTACGTTCTTTCCATTTTAAGATATGTTCTACATAAAACCAATGTTGAGGTCCTTCTGGATTGCAGTTAAACCAATATTTGGATCCATTTACTGAACAACGTGCCATTGCTTGTTCAACAAACGATCTTGGCATTAATGCAACTTCATCAAATAATACTCCACCTAATGTTATACCCTGAATTAATGAAGCTGATCCTTCATCCTTACCACCAAATATATAATACGTATTTTTATTATTATTTTTTATTACTATCAATTTACCTTCAGCTTTCCTATCTATTACCTTAAACTTTCTTTGTTTTAACATCTCAATTAATGGCTCAATTATATTTCTTCTTGTACTTGCAACAGTTTTACCACATATTGCATAATTTATATCAGATGATTTTTGCATAGACCATAGAATAAAACTAAGCCCCATTATGATTGTTTTTCCTGCACGAATTGCTCCTTCAGCAATTACACCATTTAAGTCATGATATGGACTTTCATCAGTCCACCATGTTAATAATTGTAGCTGCTTTTTGCTAAAAGCAACATATTTTATAGACAATATTTATCCCTTCTTTCCTTAATAAACATCATCACCAGCTTGTGTCTTTTCACATGATATAATTTCTATTGTTTTTACTTCATGATTAATATATTCTTCACATTTTTTTATAACATCAAATATCGCTTTTATCTTTTCTTCTTTGTTTGTATATAAAGTTATATATTGCGAATTGTCAATTTTCAGTTTTATTCTCCACCACATTTTCTTCTTTCTCCCTTTGTACGCATAATCTACATTTACATTTACAATTTTCTAAATTTATTTCCCATCCACGAATTGTTTGTAATTTAACTGCATGCAATATATCAAATGTTTTTACTTCTTGCGAATTATTACATCCTTCAACATCACATGTAAACAAGAAACTTTGCAATTGATTTATCATATTTATCCCCTTTCAAACAAAGGACATTCAATTATTTCAAATGATTCATAATCGTTTAAGTTGTATCTTCTTTTTGATTTCTTAACCACCCAGCCATCAACTGGTGAAAAATCTTCTACCCATGGACATGCAAATCTATTTGTTGCATTTTTACAATTCCAGCATAACTGGAAATTTTGTGTATTATTTTCACTCATTTTGTACTATGCTCTTTACAATCGATTGGATCTGCATAAATCATTTCATCAATATCATGCATTTTTATTCCTCCTATTTATGCAGGTATAGCCCGGAGTTTTCTCCAGGCTTACCAATTTGTAAATTACTTATTATTTCTTTCCTTCTTAAACTCTCTACATTGCTTGCATCTAACAGGAATAAACAAATTATTCTTGTTGTAAAATTCAATTTCCGATTCACTCATGGTAAATTCTGCTCCACAATCGATGCACTTAAATTTATGCACAACCTTCTTTTTCTTTCTACAATTTTCACATCTTTTAGGCATAGCATATCCAAGTCTCTTATAAAACTTAATTTCAACGGGTGTTACTACAAATTCCTCACCACAATCTACGCAATTACAATAAATCGGCTCAATTACTTCTTCTTCCCCAACATTTGATGTAACTTCTTCTTCAACAAATTCATACTCTTTTTCCATTTTATTCTGCACACCTTTCAAATACTTTTTGTAAGATCCAATTGCATTAGTTACAGTTTTTAACGTAACACCATAAGCTTTTGCAATTTCTTCATTACTCATTCCCTTAGTTATTCTAGCTTGTAAATACTGTCCTTTCATATTCATATTTTTTTATTTTCCTTTCATATTATATTTCATTTTGTTCCCATACTATTTTTGCACTTTGTTTTAATGCTTCAACAAAACCATCATCCTTTTCAATTTTATTTTCCATATCATAAATAGATTTTTTAAGCTCAAATTCTTGTTCCATTAATTCCATCTTACGTTCTTCAATTTTTTGTTTATAATCCTTTGGCATATCCTCAGTATATTTAGCAAGACTATCCAAAGCCTTCAATTTATCATATAATTCTATACTTACACCATCACGACCTGATTTTATGGATTTAACAAGTTGGCCATCCATTTCACGTACAGGTTTAAGAGTAATACCAAATTTATTAATATCAACAAAATCAGTCATATCCGCAAATGCTATCTTAACCCATTGATTAATTATATCTTCACCATTAATCAATGTATCATGAAGCATTCTTGCTTTTAGCCATTGTATATACCTTTTGCATCCAGGCTTTTGTCTTATTCTATAAGCCGCACCAGATGTTTCGCTTTCATAACCTGCCTTACGAAGTGCAATAGAGATATTATAATTTAAGACATATACCTCACAGAATTTAATTTGCTTTTCAGTTAATCCTTCAATTGCATCTTCGTGACTCATTTCAAGCAATTCTTCTGTAGTATATACATCATAATCTATTGCTCTTCGTCCCACTTAAATTACTCCTTTTTTATTATATGTTTATAATACAATTTACTAACACCCGCTTTACCTTTAATTCTTTGCATACAATTTTTCAAATTACATCTTGCACAGTTGTATTCCTCGTTAACGTAAAAAGAGCAATGAAATTCTTTACACATTTTACAATATTGCGAAACTTCTTTACCTATATCTATAGAGGCAAACAGAGTAAATATAAAAGATGTTTCACTACCTTTTTCAACTTTTATAGTTATATTATCGTATTTAGGCGATGCAATAAACTTAGCAAGTTTTTTACAGCCTTTTAGGTAAGCATCTTGTTTTGTCACACCATTAAACTCAATACTTTTTATTTTCATTGAATAAAGCATATTTCAAACCTTCTTACTTGGAAAAGTAAATACTTTCAAGCATCATATATTGCTGCATCACTTGCTTTTTTATCAGCTATTTCGTTCCATTTAACTCCATTATGCGCTTTAATCTTTATAAATTTTACATTTTTGAATTCTTTTAATAATTTATAAACAGATTCCCATAATTCCTTATTTTTTATTTCTATATTTTTATTAGTTCTCCAATTATTTTTTTCCCAATTATCTATCCATTTTTGATTAATTGCATTTATACAATATGCAGAATCAGAACAAATATAAAAATATTCAATATTAAAATGATATACACCATTATACTTTTTTACATAATTCAATGCTTTGTAAATTGCAGTTAATTCCATGCAATTATTTGTTGTTTTATCTTTATGGCCACTTGCAATTATATGAGGACGTCCATTAAACAAACATACATATGCCCAACCACCTGGTCCTGGATTTCCTTTACATGCACCATCTGTATAAATTGTAATTTTCATTTGAACTTTCTCACCTCTTCTTTATATTTTTTATGTTCATAAACCATTAAAATATATTTACACAAAGATTCATAATATGTATTACAGATAAAAGACGAATAAACATTTTGCTCTATTTCCATGCTTACCTGAATATCACATTTACTTATTTCAAACACATTTACTTTTATTTTATATTTTTTCTGTAGCGATTGTTGCCATTTTTCTAATAATTCAATCGATGGTTTATTTTCCACCTTTATTAATTTCATAATTGCTTTTACAAGCTTTATTCTATTTTCTTTTTTTGAACAATTTAGATTTTGTATTCTATATATTTTGCTTTCCATTATTACACCCACTTTATTTTATAACAGATGCATATAATTCGCAAATCAGAGAAAGAGATTCCTCCTTATATTATAATTAAATAATATATTATATGCATCTGTTATATTAGGAGCGGATTGGCAGATTTTTACACATTCACATTTAACCTAAAGAATTTTATAGGCACCAATTCATAAATACTCCTATTATTGATTAATCGAAGTCAAAATCATCGTCATCATCTTCATCATCGTCGTCTACCTTTTTCTTTTTAGAAGGCTTTTCTGCCTTTTTAGCCTTCTTTTTCTTGGGCTTTACTTCCTCTTCCTCTTCCTCTTCCTCTTCCTCTTCCTCTTCCTCTTCAGCCTTTTTAGCCTTTTTCTTGGCAACCTTCTTTTCCTTCTTTTCCTTCTTGGGCTTTACTTCCTCTTCCTCTTCGTCAATTTCATCCTCTTCAGATTCAACTTCAGAATCGTCCACGCCTTTCTTAAGCACAGACTCCATCTTGCGAACAGTGATAAACTCGGGAATTGCCTCAATCAATCCCATCGCTCCATCATTTACAGTTGCTGCATTAACTGCAAACAAAGGAAAACGTCTACCAATATCTGCAATTGCATCCTTATCACCATTGCGAATTGCATTTACAGCCTCTGCTACTTTCCAATTTTTAGCCATTTTGATAACTCCTTTTTTATAATTATTTAATAAATCTAATCTTAAAGATCAGTTCTCTTCCTTCCTCACCAATTGAGGAAATTAACTTCTGTATTCCTTCCAAATCTGCATTTTCTGCTGTAGATTTCAAAGAAATTTTTGTTTGCGCATTTTTATCTATTGTCAATTTATTTAATGACCACGTTCCTATATTAATTTTTTCATTCATTTTTTTACAGATAATTTTCATACAATAGGTAAGGCCTGCAAGAAATTGAAGTGCTTCATTTATATGATCTTCAGTAAAAATTAATTTTAATTCTACATCATAATTATTTTTTACTGAATGACCATCATAAATTCCTATTGCAATAATATCATTTTCGTTTTGTATATTTCTCATTCCTTTCTTTCATAAATTTATCACGTGATTTTTTACTTGATTTTATTACCTCTCTTTCATCTTTACTTTCAATTTTTGTTATTTTTTGATATTCAGGCTTTTTATTACAATTTAATGCTTCAAACAAATCACTTATATTTGAAACATCAATTATTGCATAAATTTTATCTTGCTTTAAAAATTGAACTAAAAATATTGGAACTTTATTTGAAACCATAGCATGATATTCAAGTTTTTTAATATCAAGCATATCAAGCCTATAACTTGATGAATCTGTTGACTTTAATTGTACCATTGCTATATCATTTTCCCCATCTTCTTTTACTATCCAACCAGCACCTGACATTGGTGATGGTATGAATCCTAAAGACTCTAATGTTTTCTTTTCATTATGAGAATAAAACTTACCGCTTCTTTTTCTCATTTTCAAACACCCAATTATGAGGATTATTATCAAGCATCGAACAAAGTTTAATAATCTCAAATGGATTATTATTTTCAATTTTCAACCCTGTAATATGATAAGCACTTTTTAACAATTTAGGTCAACTCCTTAAATTTACAATTTATTTTTTATGATTATATTATATCATATTCAAATGCATTTGTAAATACTTTTTTCAAATTTCTTTCATTAATTTTTTATTTTTTACAAATCCATATAAAGCAATACATGCTGAATCAGCCGCATCATCATCCAATGTATAATGAGCTCCATGCCTGCCTTCTCTTACCAATGAATCATAAAAACCTAATTCAATTACTCTTCTAACAGAACCAAATTTTTGGATATTGCTTACTCCTTCTATTGGTTCGAATATTGGTTTGCTTGTGCCTAATATCGCACTTTTCCAACATCTTGTATCTACTGACCAAACATCTAATTCATAATCATATGCAACATCAACAAAATTTGAGATCATTGCAGCCGCTGGTTTTATTACATTTGGCCTAATATCAAATCCATTTGTAATAGTTCTTATTCTTTCGCATATGATTCCTATATTGTCTTTTCCATATTTTTTTATACACATTTCAATACATTTTTTTAATTTTTCATTTACTGTTCTACGTTTCATAGTCTTTGTTGGTATTTTTGTTAAATTTACACTTGTTACTTTTTTTAATTCACCATCGACTGCAATTGAAATTCCAGTTCTTGTATAACTTTGATCAATGCCAATTATACATTTTTTATATCCCATTGATGGTGCTTTTTTCTTAGGCTTTTCACTTTTTTGCCAACCAAAATTTCCCTTACCTATTTTGTACGACATTTGATTTAAGCCTCACTCTACCTATCCCTATATTAAAGCATGCATCTCTCATATTGCATTCCATTGCTCTTTTGCAATTTGCATTATTGCATTTTCTTGGCGGAGCCTCATGCTCTTCAAGAAATATCTTTTTCATTTCCTGTATCTCTTTCAATCTTCTTACATATGGTTCATTTTTATCACTATCCCAATGAACTGGAACGGGCTTTATTTCTTGGTCATCTTTACTATCAACAAGAACAAAACCATTTTTATGAGGTATTCCAGTATATTTTGTTAAAGCCCACATATAAAAATTAATTTGTTTTTCTCCTGATGGATGGCCTTTTTGCTTCTTAAATGCAAAAGTGCTTTGTGATTTTACATCACAAATAACTTCATCTTTTGGATCTCCTGATTTCTTAAAATTAAGTAATGCATCAATCGTGAAATTCAAATCATATTCTTTTAGAAACAACGTTCTTTCAATTGCAACATCTATCCCACAAGCTCTAAACATTTTATACCATTTTTCATGCATTGCATTTCCTTGCGAAAATACTTTAAGAGTTTTTATAGGTAAATTTTCACCCTGATTCATCTTATAAAACAGAGATAATACTTGCTCTCTATAACAAAATACATTGTCAGATGCTAAAATTGCAGATGCATGAAGCCCATATCTTTCTTCATGTTTTTCTGTTTTTAGAACATCAATAAATAACTTTTCAAGCTTTTGCTTATACATTAAAGCTTCCATAGCATATTTATCATTTGATGCTTGCGCATTCAATATCTTTTTTAAGTCAGACATTAAATTGTTCCTTTCTTAACTTCATTAATTCGGATCTTATTGGCTTAATATCATCATAAGAAACAAATCCTCTATCAAAAAAGAAAGGTAATTCAGCTTCACCAAATGGATTACTTACCTTACTTTTACTTACCTTTGCTTTCATTATTATACCAACTTTTTCATTTTCAGAACTTATTGCAGGATTTTTATTTGGAATTTCTATCCAAGCCCTTCTTGCAACCTTAATTCTGATCGATGAATAAAATTTAATTGCCCTGCCACCTGGAGTATCCTCTTTTTCACCAAACAACATTGCATTCATCTTATCACGTACCTGATTAACAAGAATTAATGTAGTCCCTGTTTCCTCACATATACGAACTATTGATGGCAATGTTTTAGAAAACAATCTTGCAACACCACCAATTTTCATTTCGTTTTGTGAATCCTTCTCAATTTTATCTATATCATCCTTAGGTTGGCAAGCAGGCACTGAATCAATAGCAATTATTGGAATACCAGCTTTAGCAAATTTAATTACAGCATTTAATGCCTCTTCACCATAATTAGCTCTATAAACAATCATTTGCTTTGGTTTTACACCAATACTTTTTGCTCTTTCCTCATCATATGTTCCCTCAATGGGAATATAGCAACCTAAAGAATGCAAACTCATTAACCAATAAACAAGAGACGTTTTACCAGAGCTTTCAGGACCAAATATTTCAATTATCCTTCCATTTGGCATTCCCCCACCAATTAGGTCATCCAATGCCTCAATTTTAGTACTCCATCTTGGAATTCTTAATGTAGTATTTTTGCCGGTTAAGAATATAGATCCTTTTCCGGATTTTTTCTCAAGGTCTTTACAGATACCTTGTATTTCTTTCAAATCCATTTTTTCACCTCGAAGCAAGGTCCATATTATATTTCATTACATAATCAAAATATCTTTTTTTATTAAAAATACAAGCTCCATTTTCCTTTAATACTTCTTTAACTTTGCTTGTAATTATTCTTTTTGGTAATCTATCACATAGATCATCTATATCCGTATAATCACCATTTCTTAATCTTTCTTCCTCAATACTTTTTGCAACTTTATCACCAATTCCTTTTAACGAACTTATACCCATTAAAATGCATTCTTCACCATCAATTTTTACCATTGAATATTTTGCTGTACCATTTACATGTGGTGTTAAGATCAATACACCATCATTTACGGCTAAATTTTGAAATTTCCATTCATTATCATTCGTACAATAATTCAATTTAACCTGCCAAAATAATGTATTATAGTAAACTTTATAAAACATTTCTTCAAACGAAATTAATGCATAACCTACTGCATGGCCTTTGTTGAATGTATAATTTAAGAAATTTTCAAATAACTGGCTAGCCTCTTCTTTGCTTACATTAAATCTTTTCATACCTTTAATAAATATTTTTAGAAATGGATCATGAAATTCCTCAAGCAATTTTCTTGATTTTAATGATGCAGGATCATCCATTTTTCTTAATTTATCTGCCTGATTCCAATTCAATCCACCATATTCAACTGCTATTGAATTCACTTGTTCTTGATACAAAATACAACCATAAGTATCATTTATATATTTTGCATAGATAGGTTTATTATCTTTTTCTTTCCATGTTAATTTTGCTGTTGCATATCTTTCGGGAATTCCTAAGCTAAGCGGTCCAGGTCTATCCATTGCATTTGCTGCAACAACATCATTGAAGCTATCAACATTTATTTCCTTCAAAATATTTTGAGCTGCTTGCGAATCAAACTGAAACACAGCATTACTATTACCTTTTGCAAATTCACTTAAAATTTTTTCATCTTTCACTATATCAATTATTTCTGGTTTATGCCCCGATTTATCCCTATAATCTCTTAATGAATTTAGAGTATTTAAGCCAAGCATATCATACTTAATTATTCCACAACGTTCCAGGTCAACTAAGTTATAGCTTGAAAAATATTTATTATTCTTTTTATCATATCTTACAGCAGTATAATAATTAATTGGTATATTCGAAATTGCTACACCTGCTGCATGAGTCCCTAAATACTTTACTTTATTATACATAAAACAGAATACATCGATTATTCCTGTATATTTTGCATTATATTTTTGTGCAATTTTATTCATTTTAAGCAGTTCAATATCAACTTGCTTTTCGCTATCCTTATTATCATTAAATAATTTCTTAATTTTCTTAATATCTTCTTGCTCCATATTTTCATATAATTTTACAATATCATTAACAAGATTATCAACTTTATACATACCATACGAAGCAATTTGTACTGCATAACCTTTATATTTTTTAATCATGTAGTCAATTACTTCATTACGCCTATCAGTTTCAAAGTCAACATCAATATCTGGCAATTGCTTTTTATCTTCACGAATAAAACGTTTATAATCAAGGCCAAAAATTATTGGATCAACATCAGTTATTCCCAACGCATAATTAACAAGACAGTTGCAGCCACTTCCACGTCCAGGTCCTACAACTATCCCATTATTTTTTGCCCACATAACATAATCTTGTACAATCAGGAAATAATCTTCGAAAGAATTACTTTTTATAACCTTTAATTCTTCTATTGCACGTTTAATATATTTTTTATTATAAATATTACGTTTTTTAAGACCATTTTTAACATTTATTTTCAACAAATCGAATGAATTCTTTTCCTTATTAAATTTTGGTAATGAGTAAATTGAAGAAAGTTTATCAATTATTTCTCCATCAACCTTTTCTTCAAATTCATCCATATTCTTTTCAACTTCACTTACAATTTTTTTACATTTATTTATTCCCAATTCTTCCTTATGCATTCTAATAAAACGTTTCTGCATTTCATCATTATCGGGCATGTATCTTTCTGAATATGTTTTTCTAATATGTTCAATATATTCTTGGTTATTATTTTTTAACATATGCATCGCAATATAGCTTTCAATATCTTCCTTTTTGCCTCTATGTGAATCTGAAGTAAAAATGTATTTAACACCAAATTCTTCTGCAAGTTCAATTGCTTTTATATTTACTTTTTCTTGCAAACCTTTTTCAGATACCTTATATGGTTGTATTTCAATATAGAAATCTTCACCAAATATTTTTAGCATTTTTTTTATGAATTTTCTTGCTTGCAAATATTTATTATGAATTATACATTGCGCCAAAAATCCAGCAACACATGCAGTTGAACAAATAACTCCTTCACTATATTTTTCTAAAATATCAAATGTAATTATTGGATTATAATATTTTTGCATTTCCCCTTCACTTTGAATTGCATTTATATTTTTATAACCCTCTAAATTTTTTGCATATAAACACAAATGAAATCCACGTTTATTTTCCTTATAAACAGGTAAAAAGTAAGATTCTACACCTAATATTGGCTTAATTCCTACGGACTTACATGCATCATAATGTTGTACTAAACCTGAAGTGTTTCCGTGATTAGTTAAACCAAGTGCTGTATATCCTTTTTCTTTAGCAAGCTTTGCTAATTCAATTGCCTTTCCTGATCCATCAAAAAATGAAAATTCATCATGTCGATGAGCATCAAACATTTTTTTTACTCCTTGCCTTCTATACATTCTTTATAAAATCTTTCGCAATAATCACATGTTTCACCGCAAACTTCATTTGCACAATTATGTTTATTAGTTACCCAATTTTCGATAAATCCATTCAATTTATTCGATTGAATATTATATAATGCAAAATCATCTTTTTCTTTTCCTGTAATACTTTCAAGAGGTTTCCATAAATTTATCAAATTTCCTTCATAATGTTCATTTAAGTATGCATTCAAAGTTTTAATAATATAATTTGAAGATCCTGTCCTACCTGTAATCTTAAAATTATAAATTCCAATATCATTATAATAATGCAAATCATCGGGTCTAATCCAATTCATCCTAAGCCAATTTGCAGGATTTTTATTCCTACTTTGTGTACAGAATTTCATGGGATAATTATCAAAACTTAATGCATCACTTTCATTTACATTAGTTGCATGGCAGATATAACAACTATCTCTATAAATGCAATGAGTTCCATAGTTATTTCCACCAACACCACAAAACTCATTTACCATTAATTCAAGTATAATATTATTATTGTAACAATAATTTGATGCTTTTTCTAACCAGTTAAAGTCTCTATTTTTCAATAAATTGCAACATATTTTATCAACACCATATTCATCATTGTAAAATTTAATCTGCGTTAATGTATCAACATGAGAAATAGTCGAAATTTCAATTCTTGTATTTCTATCGATATATTTCTTAAATATTTCAAGTAGAATTGGATTTGAAATAGTAAATCTATATACACCAATATCTTTTAGATAATTTATACGATTAATTATTTTATCCAAATTATTTGCAAATTCTTTCTTTGAAACATAAGGTGAGATTGAATTCAAAGTATAATTAAATACAATCCCTTTGTTTCTTGCTTTAGTAATATATTTTTTTAATTCTTCATCACTAATTTGTGGCAACCTAAAAGCAGGCCTTGCGGCAAGCTGATGGTCACATGCAATAGAACCATAAAGTTCTGTTACAAAATTTTCAGTTTGTTCTTTATTTAGTTCAATTATATTATTCAGTAATTTTTCTTCAAAATTTACTCCAACCTTAAATTGGTTCTTCATTTTGTAAGCATCCTTTCAAGTTCATCAAAATCAGTAACAATATTGCATCCATAATATTTGAACTCTACGTATGAAATATGCAAAAGCATTTCTTCATTTTCAAAATATGGAATTATAGGTTTACTCTTTAATATAGCCAAATATAATTCTTTATCTGATGGAATTTTTTTGAATGGTTTCTTATCTTCAAAAATCCCTGAATCATTCATGTCAGTATATAATACAACAAAATCTTTCAAATTTTTATTTTCATACATTTCTTCAATTTTCTTTTTGAATTCAATTGCTTTATAATTTCTATCAGTAAGCCTAAATGGGAAAAATATAATATTAAGATCAAAAAATCCAGGTAAATAAAATTCCTCAACATAAGATTTTCCTTTTAGTGCTTTCACTTGCGAAATTGTTGCACAAGCAGTTATAACCTTTTGTGCAATAACTGTATCAATCGCAGAAAAATCTGAAACAAACCATGGCGTTCCTTCTGTAGTTATAGAAGCTACACACCAATAAATAAGCTCAAATTGTTTTTCCTTTTGCATTTCTACTAATTTATAAGTTAGAATGTTAGGTTCCGAAATAATTATATCATACTTTTTATCTTTTGTAAATATTTCATTCATAAATTCTTCATATTCACTTCTTGTTGCTGCTGCATTTTCTTGATAACCATTACTTTCAACAAAAGTAACATTCTTTTTATATTCCTTTAGTTTATTTTCAAATTGCGTAATATCTGTATGCAATTTAGGAATAAACACAGTTGCATGTTTATAATTTAGTTCAATTAGCTTTGACATAATTCTTGCCATATTTCCATCATTTTCAAGTTTATAAATGCCAGTTACATAACTTCTCATTGAAAAAATAGGAATAAATAAAACTTCTTTTTGGTATGTTAATTCATACATACTATTTACCTCATTCAAAACTATATTTTATGTAATATTCAGGTAAAACTGATAAGATCAAACCTTTGCTTGGCTTACCTTTTGTTTCATCAAGGCATACTTGTCTCCAATTCAAACAACTATCGTAAGCGTATCTTATAAATTCATTTCGATAACTTTCTATATTTGTTCTTTCATTAGATGTTTCAGATAAAAACAATAAACAAATAGGGGATAATGCTCTTAATTCTTTATCGATAATCCACATCCGCTCGTTATTATATTTACGAATATTTCTACCATAAATCAATTCACTTAGATGTAGTCTATCAAAAATTATTAAGCATTCACCTTTATTTGTTTTTTCAATTATTTTTGCCATTTCAACCATTGTATGGCATGAACCATAAACTATATTTTTAACTTCATCTTCATTTATTCCTTCAAGTAACGTTCTGTCATTTAAGTAATAAACGGGTAAACTTGTTAATTCTTTTAATCTATTGGCAAATGTTGTTTTACCCGATCTTTTCATACCTTCAAGTATAATTATCATAGCATTAACCTGTTTCTATTAACTTCATTTTTTATCATAAATTCTCTATAAATATCATCAACATTAAAGCCCGAGTAAAGGCAAGCATTAATTAAAAATGCAAAACAGTCAATTAATTCTTCAAGTTTTTCCTCTTTATTATAATAAGAATTTCTTCCATTATTTTTCCAACGTTTATCGGCTTGAAGAACCTCACCCATTTCACACATCAATGCAGTCATCGAATAGTGAAATTGTTTTATATCATCAACAGGAGTTTTAATTCCTGTTATGCTACTTTGTAAATTAATTTGTGCATTGAACATTTCTTCAAATTTCATTCTTCTTCATCCTCATCTTCAAAGTACTCTTCATAACAGTCAGAAATATCATCATCTTCAAAGTTGTCAGTTAATTCTTCAATTAATTCTTCTTCATCATCAAATTGCTTAAGTTCTTTTTTACTCATACCAAGTAACTTAGCAATTTCCTTAATATCAGAAATATCACAATCCATTAATTTATCCTGAATTGTTTTTACCTTTTTTGTTTTCTTCTTCTTTGCTTTCTTTTCAATTACCTCTTCTTCATCCTCATCATCATCTACATTTTCAACAGAATTAGAAGTCCATGCCTTCTCAAGAATTTCTTTAACCTGCATTCTATTTAATGCCTTTGCTTTCTTATTGGAGAAACGTTCCTTGTCAAGTGGTGTTACTGAGAATGAGGAACCTTGGCCTTTGCCAATTTTTTTAATTTTATAATCACGATCCATAATTGTTCCATATTCTTCATACATTTCAATCAATGCAGGGATGGGAGAAACACCTGATGCCTTAAACTGAATTAACTTTACAGAATTTGAATCATAGTCCCATACTGACCAAACAAAGTTTTCCTGAATTGAAATCCCATCATTGCACAACTTGCAATTTTCATGGTCTTCAGGATCTTTGCATAATTCAAAAATCTTAGTATCCCAATCATTATGAAATTGAAATTCAAATCCATTATCAAGCTCCTGAAGGAAACGTACACGTTTAATTGTATTCTCTGCAAAGTAGAGAATTTCTTTTTTATTGCTGCCACTCTTAGCAATCTGATTTTTCATGTGATTAATTAATCCCATTTTTTATTCCTCCAATGTTTAAGAAATGTTGATAAGTATATTATAACATACTTTAACTATTTTGTAAATAACTAATTTGATTTAATATTTGCTTAGCCTGTTTAGAATTTCTTTGTATATCGCCCATATCTTTACAGCCTTTTGGGTATCTTATCCTTTCAACAGAATCAAGCAATCCTTTTTTGTGTAATAACTTTAAGTAATTGTAGCCTTTATTGCCTGCTTCATCATTATCAAGTCCGCAAATAATTTTAGTTATCTTGTATTTCTTAAGTTTTGCAATTTGTTCTGTACTAATTTTCCAACCAAGTAAAGCTGCGCAATTTTTAATTCCTATTTGTTTTGCTTTGAGAAAGTCAAGGTATCCTTCAACAAGAACAATAGGTTTTGATTTTTCATAAGTTCCCGGTAAAATTAACTTTCTTTGAAATCCTCTGTTATATAAGTATTTTCTCTGTTGTTCAATTTCTTTATCGAATGTTCTCATTACATACCCTCTTAGTAAGCCATTTTCCAACAGAGGAATGCAGATTGGATAATTTGAATTTAGTGAAGGTTTAGCACCAAACTTTGTAAGTAATAGTGGCGTATATCCTCTTGCTTTCATATAAGTTAAGCATAACCTAGTTTCCTCTTCAACAGAAGAATTAAGGGAAGGCTTAAACCAATTGGGGGTTGGTAAGTTATAATAATAATTTCTACTTAATTTTATTCCTTGTTTGTAAGTAAGTTTATTTTCAACAGAAATAGGGGATATATTTTCTTTCTTTTCTTTTATATATTTTCTTTTATATATTAACTTATTTAGTAATTTATTTAGTTTAATTTTTAACAGAAGATCAGATTTATTAGTATTTTGCTTAAGTTTATATAATTCGAATGTAGAGCCTTTGCATCCACACCCATAACAATAGAAAAAGCATTTTTCAAGGTTTATTTGCATAGAAGCATTTTTGTCTGCATGAAAAGGGCATATGACCTTATAAAGCTGCTGTGGTTCGTAAAGCCCATAATATTTGAGTAATGCTATAAATTCACTTTGGTTTTGTGATTGGGATAACTCTGTCAACATTTTTCATACGTAGAGCTATGCTTTTCTTTACAGTGCAAGTATAACACCCTTGTAACTCAGCTGGCTCCACTACTCCTTTTTCATATAATTTTGTTAATTTTTCTTGGTTTACTTTCTTTTCAACAAAAATGTATGGCTTTAATTCTTTTGCTTTTAACCCCTTGGTTTTACAAAATTTAACAAATTTATTCCAATCTTTTATCCTATAATCACTTTCTATAAATTGCGCTAATACGTCCTTTGATAAATGTTCTTGTAATTCTTCTATATCATATTCTATATTTGTTTTTTCTGTAACATAACATGTGGCTTCATCATTTGTTAAGCTTTTGTGTCCTGATGCTTCAAAATATTTTGCCATTATTTTTTTCTTTTGATTTAATAACATTTTTAGGCCATTAAGTTGATTATTGATGTATACTATATCTTGCATCAATTTATCAACAGATATTTTGGGCATAGAAAGCCTCCTTTTCAAAATTTGGCTTTGGAGCTAATATTATAATTTATGTCGATGAGATATTAACGCTGATTGCTCCGGTTAGCTACAGAGTCAAAATCTCTATATTTCAAGGCATTATATACGCCTAAAGGCCAAGTAGAACCTGTTTTAACCCAAGCCACTGAGTTTTTTGCAGTATAAAATATTGATCCATTATGAGTTTGAATTGCAAGTAAGTTATCGATGACTTCAATTACCTTTCCTGACAACATTAATTTATCATTATATAATTCAACTGTGAAAGCAACTATATTACCAACACATATTGAGTTAATAATCTCTTGCCTATTTTTTCTTTTATGAGACAATAATATCACCTCTCTTATCATTCGATAAGATAAATATAATCTTTGTGAAATCTAGATAAAATATCAACAACACATTTAGCAGATTCTTCATTATAGAATTTATTAATTGTTTTAACAAATTTATTTTCACCATTGATAATTTCATATTTATTAATAATGTAAGTTTTCATTTTCATTTCCTCCTTTATTTTGTAATTATATTATATCACTAATTTATTTATTTGTAAATACTTTATTTCAGATTTTCTGCAATTTTAATAAATAAATCGTCTGAAAATTTATAACAGGATAACCATTCTATAGTCCAATCAGACAGGCCGCACTTAGTTTTAATTTTCTGCTTTGCCTCTTCTACATTCATAATTTTTCCTCCATTCTTTATGTAATTTTTTAATTCATATCTGAAATTTATCCACGCATTATTATCAACAAGAGGTAATGGACATTTTTTATGGGTTATATCATAATGGCGTATTATATGCTCATCATCTATATTATATTTATCCATTAAATATTTAACAAGCCAGAATGCATTTTGCTTAGTTTTTTCAGGTATATTAATAACAGAATCACACATTTCAATATGAATTGAGTTTGCATTTCTTGCTGCACAATAATATTTCGAGGAAGAAGCTCCATATGCTGCATTATCGGGAATTACTGAACAATATATTTCTTTCTCATCAACAAAATAATTGGCGCTTCTTACGGGTATAACTGGATTAGAAAAATAATTTGCATTTCTTTTTGCTGTATCATTATTGTTTCCTGTATAATGCAAAACTATCCATTCATTCTTTTTATTGGTTCTTTTAGCATAATTGGACGAATTAGCAAGTTTATATATAATTTTCACTGTTTGTGGCCTCCATTTTATTCCTTTTTAGGCTTTTCGTATCCCATGGCCTGAGTGCTATCACTAATTCCGGCTGTAGTTGGATCTATAAATATTGCAAGAACAGCAAGTACAACAGAAACAAGCTGGACGGGATTGCGTAATACTTCAACTACATAACTCCATACACTATCCCACGTAACAAATTGGTTAGGATCTACACCCAATGTAGCAATTACAACAGAAACAATACCAATCCAGAACCAAGGATTTTTAAGTCGAACAGGTATATTAACCTTCATCACATTTCACCTCGATATGATCACCAACAACATCAAAAGTCAAACCTTTAATGTAGAAAGTAGCAGGAGGATTACCTTCTCCACCAAAACCTGTATCATATTCAAAATAACCGTTTACTATCTTCATTTTATTGGGAGTTCCAATGCCATGAGACATAAAGCCCCAACCCGTACATTTATAAGGATCCTTAGATACTCTTGTCTGTGCAATTTCCTCGGCAGAAATAGTATTAGCCATAGGATCAAACTTCATTGGAATTTTTGCTTTTGCAAGCTCTCTATTCAGTTCATCCAGGTTAATATCACCCTTGGAATAACTAATAATAAGATCTGTGTACTTCATAATAAAATCCTCCTTTAATTAATAAACATATTGATAATATATGAAAACAAAAAACCACCAGCAGCAGAAGAAATAGCAATGAAAAATGTTTTCTTAATTTCATCAAATTGCTTAATGGGTTTTTGTATTTGACTATTTTTCCAATTTACCAAATCTTCTACATTATTTGAAATTTGTTCAAGCAACATATCTAACTTAGTATCTCTTGCTATTCTTTTTTCACGTTCTTCATAAAAATCTTTCCTAAACTTTTCTTGTTTGCTTTTCTCAATCTCTAAAGTATTTACTCTTTCTTCAAGTTTAACAATGAGAGGATACGCCGAACAATCTCTTGTAGGATTATTTACGCATCTTTCACCCACATATTATTCCTCCTTTTTATCTTCAAACAAATATATTTCACATTTATATAATTCATTCAAAATTTTATGACAAACATCGGCATATATATTTGCTTTCATTTTTGTTTCATAAGGGTTACTTTTCCATATTTTAGAAATTCTTTTTTCCATTTCTGATCTTAAAATATATTTTCTCATTTTATTACCTCTATTTCAAATAATTTTTCTATTTATATTATATCATACTTTTCAAAATTTGTAAACACTTATCTTACTTTCTCCTTAACACCAAATACATGACACCTGCACTAACAAAAGTAGCTATTGAGTATATGCTCGCACATGATATAACGCTTGGTGGATCCTTAACTCTCCATTCGGATCCAACAACAGGATTACAGGCTGCAACAAAAAATTACGTTGATACAACTATAGCAAGTAAAGAATTTTATAAATTAGAATATGAACAAAAAATAGAATATAATTTTACAGGATCACGATTATATTATGATATAAATTTTACCCCTAAAATTTTACCATGTTTAGCCATTGTAAACATAAATGCATCATTGTATAAAGATATAAAAATTAGTTTGCACGATGTTGATATTTTAATATTAGACTATGGTAATAAAAGTAATATTAATCATACTTTATTCCTGCCTATATCAAATATAAGGTATAATAGCTTTTATATTGAGCAGCAGTCATATATAATATATAATTATGATGTATTACAAAATTCCGCAACTTCAAATATTGAGATTACATCAAAAGGAATGTCACGAAGCATAGGAACTATAAGCTTAAAATTTTATTCAATTAATTATTTATAGTATTAATTAAGTTTTACGCCATATAATTTAACTTTACCCCTCATTGTTAGTCCATATACATTTAAGCTATTTCCAGAATATACTACTCTTCCCAATTTATCAATTAAAATTGCATCAAGCAAATTGGTGTTATAACTAAAACCAGATTGAAAATAATATTCTTCTTTGCTTTTAGTATAAGTATTATCATAATATAATGCGGGGATTAATAAAAATGTTTTATTATATGCGAAGCTAATTGAAGATCCCGAAGTTATTGTTCTTCCTTCTGCAATATTTATAAAATTTAAGTATAATCGTGAACTACTACTTACATTATCATATCTAATATTTAGTGTAACATTTTCAAGAACTATTTTAGCTATTTGATAACCAAGATTTGTTATATTAACATCGCCAAATATATATGTCACTCCATATGTTTCCTTTATGGTTGATAAATCTATATCTTGTAATAAAGTTTCCTTCACAACTTTACTTGCTATAGTTGTATCAACGTAAAATTATCCAAATCCTATGTAGATTCCTCCATTGGAGGAATATTTGAAGAAGTAACATTTCCAAATTATAATGTTTTTGTTAAACTTGCAAAACAATATACACTAAATGGAGAAAAGAGTGAATACGGTTTAGTTTCAATTAATTACGTAGATGGTGAATACTTAATCGCAACAGGCGGAAATTCGGTATTAGGTGTAGATGGAGTTACTAAATCTTATGATGGATTTTTTATAAAATTTACTATTGATTCAGATGGTACAGTACAAAATTTTGTATGCAATAAAGATCCGGAAATTGACAACAGTGCTGTGCATGCCACTGGTATACAGTCTATATTATCAAAAATTGGTGATGATTATTATTTAATACGTTCTGCATCAACATATAAATTTCTGGAATTATATAAGTATAATTTTAATACAAATAAACTTACGTATATAGATAAACTAACTAATATAACATCGGGATATGATAAAATTGTAAGCCAATCAAAAAAATGTATATATATATTTCATAGTTCTAGTACGAATGAAATTTATGAATATATAAAATATGATGGTTCAACATTAAGTA